>Ga0073928_10000209_pt1 | contig 142674 bp, 130 predicted proteins | sample PaiPotPPA55metaG_FD_76969 | JGI IMG/M metagenome (GOLD analysis project Ga0073928, IMG submission 76969) | Iron sulfur acid spring bacterial and archeal communities from Banff, Canada, to study Microbial Dark Matter (Phase II) - Paint Pots PPA... ... | reverse complement strand
TCGCCGCGATCGAAACCAACATGGGTGAGGCATGGCGTGACACTGTGGTCGCGCTCGTCACCGAATTCGGCCGCACCGCGCACATCAACGGCAATGACGGCACTGACCACGGCACCGCAACCGCCGCCCTCTTTGCCGGCGGCGCGCTGAAGGGCGGCCGTGTCGTTGCCGACTGGCCGGGCCTCAAGGACGCTGACCTCCACGAGAAGCGCGACCTGAAGCCGACGATCGATCTGCGCTCCGTGCTGAAAGGGCTGCTGCGCGACCACCTGCGTGTCGAGGAGCGCCATCTGGCGACCGTCTTCCCCGACAGCGCCGCCGCGCGGCCGACCGAGGGCCTGCTCGCCTGACAGCGGCCTGAAGGCCCGGCTTTCGAGGCCGGTGCCCTCCATGTTAAAAGCCTGGGCTTTCGCTTTTATTCTCCTGCCCGGAGGCCGACCGCTTCACGCCGCCTCAGGGTCTATCGCATACCTTCGGCAATGTTCGAGGTAAGCAGCCTCGTGACTGGCCACGAGCTCGACGACGCTGGACCATAGCCATGTAGGAGCCTCCAGGTTGGTCGAGCGTTGGCGCCTCAATACGTCGCGCCATTTTTGCCGGGTCGGCGCATCCATCTGCCGCGCGTGCGCTTTTCCGACGACGCCCGCCAAGTACCTGGCCGCCGTCATCGCTTCCTCGCGCGTCAGCTGATCAATCTCCAGCTTCAGGTCCTGCGGACGAAGTTCGCGCAAAAACACTCCCCGGTCCGAAAGGCGCGCCGCGAGCATGCGGTCGCCGATGGCCGGTGACAGTTGGCGCGCGCCTTGAACGATGCGCTCGGCGTTGTCCCGCGGCATCCTCCCTTTGACATGACGCGGTGCCGCCGACTGCGCGGCTTCTTTGATGTCCATGAGGCACAGCGCTCCTTCTTTCGAGAAGTTCTTTCCCACGCCCACCAGCACCGCGTAGCGCAGCCGGCCCAGGGAGCTGCATCCCTTTACCCAATAGGCCGCATCGAGCACTTCGATGCGTGCGTCGTTCTTGCGCGACCGCAGCGACGTCACCAAGCAACGGACATCCTCCCTTTCAAAAAGCGCGGCGATCTGGCGTTTCTCCTTCTGGTTGAGCGGCCAAAATCGCTTCCCCAACGGGATCGTGGGCTGAGTATTCTCGATGCGCTCCTTCGCGAGTTGCTCCCATGTGCGCGCTACGGCATGCTTCATGACGACTTGGACGGATTTTGGCCGTTTGCCGCGAATCTCGTCGTCGTCTCCTTCATCCGCCAAGGCCTCTTCGTATCCCTCGATCATCTGTTCGAGCATTTTGGCCGTCGTGACGCCCGGTAAATCCGAACCACGGGCCGCCGTTGCCAGCGATAACCCCAGGCGTATCAGGTCGTGAGCGGGGTTGCCGATGACTGTTTGGTCGAGGTCCCGTATCTGGATCCCGATTTCGTCATCCGAATTGGCAATCGGTCCAAGATTTCCGACATGGCAATCGCCGCAGATCCAGATCGGTGGGCCTTGCGGCAATGTGCTGTCGGCCGCCTTGAGCCACTCGTAGAACTTGAAGGTGTTGCCCCGTACGTAGGCGTGAGCCGAACCCGCCATCTTCAAGTTGCGAGACTGGCGCAGCACCGATTGCCGCTCATTGCTGCGAGGCAGAACTTTTGATTTGGATTTCATCTCGAATCCCCTACGGGCTCCCAACCTGAGTGGGGACATGGAATTGCTCGACGAGAGCGTGCGTCACCTAAGCCTTGATTCTTTTCGATTCATGGCTTCACGCTGTGCGTGACTACGCCAATCCAACGTGCTTACCAGCAGCGACGGCGGAGCGCGCCGATGCCCGACTTTCGATATCAGCTCGTCAGAAGCGTTTGGATCTTCTCGATGAGCGCGGTGAATTTTACGGGCTTGGTGAGAAGCTCCATCCCGGGAGCGAGACACTCGCCGCGTAAGGCCGCGTCCGCGGAATCGCCGGTGACGAAGAGCACCTTCAAGGCCGGGCGCTGCTGGCGGGCGATTTCCGCGAGCTGACGCCCGTTCATGTGCGGTAGGCGAATATCGGTCACGAGCAGATTGATCGGCTGAGCGGATTTGAGAATGTCGATAGCAATTCGTGCATCCGGCGCATCAAGCCCGCGGTAGCCGAGCTCCGTGACCATTTCCATCATCAACGAACGCAAATTTTCGTTGTCGTCGACGACAAGGATTGTCTCGCCCGGCCCGGTCGGTGTCGAGACCTTGACAATCTCGCTCGGCTTCTCCGCGTCCTGCACCCCGCGACGCAGGTAGAGCTTGACGCTCGAGCCTTCCCCGACCTCGCTGCAGATACGCACGTGGCCGCCCGATTGCTTGGCGAAGCCATAGGTCATGGAGAGGCCAAGGCCGGTACCGAGGCCGACCGGTTTTGTCGTGAAAAACGGATCGAACGCCTTGGCGATCACCGACGCGGGCATACCGCATCCCGTGTCCGACACCGCGATCATCACATAGTCGCCCGCCTCCACTTCGTCGTCGAGGGAGGCATAGGCATCGTCGAGATGCGTGTTCGTCGTCTCGACCGTCAGCCGCCCGCCTTGAGGCATGGCGTCTCGGGCGTTGATCACGAGATTCAAGAGCACGCCACCCAGCTGATTGGCATCGGTAAGTGCCGGCCAAAGATCGGCTCTCAGCATCATATCAAACGCAATGTCTTTGCCGAGCGTCCGCCGAAACATATCGCCCATGCCGGTGACCACGGTGTTGACGTCTGTGGGCCGGATGTCGAGAGATTGTCTCCGCGCGAAGGCCATCAGCCGATGCGTCAGTGTGCCTACCCGTTCGACCGCTTTGGCGGCGTCCGCGATCAAACCGTCGGTCCCGTCGGTGCGCCCAGCATCTATGCGCCGCCGGATGGCGTCGAGCGAACCGGTTACCTCACCGACCAGGTTGTTGAAGTCGTGCACGATCCCGCCGGTGAGTTCACCCAGCGCCTGGATCTTTTGCGCTTGGTGCAGCTCTTCGCGGAGCTGGGTCTGCTCCTTCTCGGATTGCTTGTGCGCACTCAAATCCTGAAAGCAGTTGACCGCACCGATCAGCGTGCCGCGATCGTCGAAGATCGGGGCGATATTGACCAGAACCGTCAGGCGCGAGCCATCGGGGCGCTCGATGATGACTTCGTGGTCGCGCTCGGGCTTCCCCGTTCGCAGGACCATCTCCATCGGTGCTTCGCGGTGCGGCAGGAACGCTCCATCGGGACGGAACAGCTTGTGCGCTCCGCAGTATTTCAGGTCGGTATCGCCGAGCTCGGGCGCGCGTCCCCACAGTTCGGTGGCGCGACGGTTATAGGCAACCACGACCGCAGCCGCATCGCAGACGTATACTGCGGCCGGAAGTATCTCGATAAGATCGCTCGAAAACCAACCAAGCGCGGGTTGCGTACATTTCGGACGCGCGGTTTTTGTTCCCGGTTTCGCCATTGCCTTCATGCGGGATGATCCGATCGGTCTCCGGCGAGAGCGGACGCTCGTGCGCGGGTGAAAAGCAGAACGGCAATGGCGAGCTTCAGTTCCTCAAGCACTTTCCGCGTCGTCGGGCGGACCATGGGTGGCGCGACACGGCCGGATCGAGCGGCGAGCGCGCCTCACTTGGACCTTACGAAGATGGGCGGCGGCAACGCGAGACTCGGAAAATACTCAGATGCCTGCCTGCTTCTCGCACCGGGGCACCACCAAAAATCCGGAGCCCGGCCGCGGCGGTCCTATTTGGGCGGGTGTTCGCCTGCCTATCGAGGAGCCGTGCTGCGCCAGCGCTTCGATGCGCCGGCGCATCCATTGCAGGTTGTCTATGTCTTCCGACGGAGCCGCCTCACGTTTGCCAGCGTGCGATTGACAAACGGCGCCAACAGCGCCGCTTGGCCTCGGCCTCTCATGAGTGCCGCCATCGACATTTGGACTGCCGCAGCCTTCTCGGCTGTCATGCGCCGGTACTCGGCTGGAGTGCAGGTCCCTTGGGCCATCATCAGACTACGCCGCAAGACCGTCTCCCAAGACGCCATCGTTAGGCGGGCCATCATCATCGGGAGAGCAAAGGATGAATTTCGCGCGGGTTTTCTCATGTCCTGGAGATGAGCATCACACCTGCGGCTACAAGGGGCGCTTTCGCCTGTCCGGTCCCAAGCACGCCGGCCGCGCACTCTCGGCTGGCGGCCGGACGCCGTCGGCCGCATGGACGGCGGCAGGGGTGCCGCGACGGCTCGCGTAGATCTTGGTGAATTCCGCACCCAGCAGAAAAATCTGCGCCGAATAGTAGATCCACAACATTATGACGATCAGCGCACCGGCAGCGCCATAGCTGGAAGCAACCGCGCTGTGGCTCAGATAGAGTCCGATCAGAAATTTTCCGACGTTGAACAACAGTGCGGTAACCACCGCGCCAACCGACACGTCGGCCCAGCCGAGGTTTACATCGGGCAGCACTTTGTAGATCGCGGCGAACAGAACCGAAATCAGCGCGAAGGAGATCACGAAGTCCAATATTAGTATGATCAGCGCGCCAAATGGAAGTGTCGCGTTGATATAGCTGCTGAGCCCGGACAGGACGGCGCTGATTACCAATGAAACCAGCAGCAGGAAGCCTAGTGCCGCGACCAGGCCAAGGCTCGATGCGCGTGCCCGCATCAATCGGGAGACCGTGGTGCCCTCAGGTTGCGCCTTCCAGATCGCGTTCAATGCCGACTGCATTTCACCGAACACGCCAGAGGCGGTGATGAGCAGGGTAATCGCGCCGACTACGGAGGCGAGAATGCCGCTCGACTTGCCGGACGCGCTCTCCAGGGCAGTCTGCACGAGGTCGGCGCTCGCCTTACCCATCAAGTCGCTGAGCTGGCTGGCAATCGCGCCGCGCGCCGCATCGTCGCCGAAGACAAGCCCGGCGATGGCGACGACGATGAACAACACGGGGCCGATGGAGGTGATGGTATAAAACGAGATCGACGCTCCCCGGCTGAGCGCGTCGTCGGCGATGAAGGCCTGCACGCTGTCACGCAGTAGTGGCCAGGTCCGACTGAACACGATCACCCACTCGATCCTGGCGCAAACCGGCGGTTCAGATCATTTCATCGCAACGCGCTCAGGCAAGCGGCCTGATTTTAACCTCGCGACCCCAGAAGCGCTTCGCAGCCGCGGCGAGAAAGCAGTCGCTGAGGTCGGTCACGCCCGAATCCGGTTTGACGCCAGCCTTATCCAGCAGCGGCTGGGCTGCGGCGCTGGCACCGATCGCCTTCAAGTGACCGAATGCGTCCATGACGAACTGGATCGCCGAGGCGTCTTTCAGCAGCGCCCTGGCGCCCTCCTCCGACAGCACCAAAGCGACTGCATCCACGGTCTGCGAGGGGGTGCCGGCGAGCTGACCGTGCGCCTTCAGCATCCTGCCATCGGCGAGCTTGGCGCCACCAACCTTGGGAGCGATCAGCACCGGTTTGCCACCTGCATTCCTGACGGCATCCGTCAGTTTGTGGATTTCCTTGCCATCTGACCCGTCGGCATAAAGGATTCCGATCGCGCGGCCCTCGATCGTCTGCTTCATGTTCTTTTGTACCGAGAGCGCCGGACTCGGCTTCATGTCGATCGGCTTGCGCGCCGCTTTCGCCCTTTCGGGCAGGCCGATGCCGAGCCCGTCGGCGACCCGTCTCGCCAGCTCGTTGTCGACATTGCAGAGGTTGGCGATCATGCGCGGCTGGACCTGATCGAGGCCGACCTTCGACAGCTCGAAGACAAAGGAGGAGGCGACATGCGCCTGCTCGTTCTCGGTCAGCGAGCGCCAGTACAGTCGCGCCTGGCTGTAATGATCCGCGAAGAGTTCCGCACGGACGCGTAGTTTACTGCCCTGCTCCTCGCGCTCGGCGCGGCCGACAGCGGTCTCGAACCCGGTCACCGGGCATTCGCGCGGGCCCCCTTCCTCGCCATGCGCAGCGAGGCTGTTGGGCTCATAATTGGCGCGCCCCTTGGGCATGTGCATCTGCATCTGCCCGTCGCGCTGGAAGTTCATCACCGGGCATTTCGGGGCATTGATCGGCAGCTGGTGGAAGTTGGCGGTGCCAACCCGCGACTTCTGCGTGTCCAGATAGCTGAACAGCCGTCCCTGAAGCAGCGGATCGTTCGAGAAATCGATGCCGGGCACGATATTCGCCGGGCAAAACGCAACCTGTTCCGTCTCGGCGAAGAAATTGTCCGGGTTGCGGTCGAGCACCATGCGCCCGATCAGGCGCACGGGAACCGCTTCCTCGGGGATGAGCTTCGTCGCGTCCAATACATCATAGGGCTGCGCATCGGCGAATGCCTGGCCGAACGCCTGAATGCCCAGCTCCCATTCCGGAAAGGCGCCAGCGTCGATCGCTTCCCACAGATCGCGCCGGTGATAATCGTTGTCGGCCGCCTGAAGCTTCAGCGCCTCGTCCCATAAGGTCGACTGCATGCCGAGCTTGGGCTTCCAATGGAACTTCACAAAGGTGACATTGCCCGCTTCATTGACGAGCTCGAAGGTGTGGACGCCGAACCCTTCCATCATCCTGAGCGAGCGCGGCAGCGCCCGATCCGACATCGCCCACATCAGCATATGGGTGGTCTCGGGCATCAACGATGCCCAGTCCCAGAACGTATCGTGCGCACTGCCAGCCTGGGGAAAGGCGCGGTCGGCTTCCATTTTCACCGCATGGACAAGATCGGGAAACTTGATCGCGTCCTGGATGAAGAAGACCGGAATGTTGTTGCCCACAAGATCCCAATTGCCTTCTCTCGTATAGAATTTAACGGCGAAGCCGCGCACGTCGCGCGGCGTATCGACCGAACCGGCACCTCCGGCGACATTCGAAAAGCGGGTGAATAAGGGTGTTCTCTCGCCGCCGCGCTGGAACAGATCGGCCTTGCTGATGTCCGACAGGCTCTCGTACAGCTCGAAATAGCCGTGCGCCGCGGATCCCCGCGCGTGAACGATGCGCTCGGGGATCCGCTCATGGTCGAAATGGAAGATCTTTTCGCGAAGGACGAAGTCCTCAAGCAGCGTCGGCCCGCGCGCCCCGGCCTTGAGGCTGTTCTGATTGTCCGAGACCCGGATGCCCTGGTTGGTCGTCAGCTGCGTGTCGGGGTCATGCGCCCCCTGAACGTGCTGGTGGGTCTCGCCGCCCGCCCCGACCGTCGTGGCAAGACCCTCATCGACCTCCCCGGCCTTAGCGGTTCGGTTCATCTCATCGCCTTTGAAATGCAATTCCTACGGCAGCGACGAGCGCGACGGCTGCAGCGCCCAGCAAGTATTTGTCCCGCTCCTCGGCGTCGCGCACGATGTCATTAATGGCATCCGAGCCACGGTCGGTCACAGATTTGGTTGCGCGAGCGACTTGCCAAATCGCTTCCCCGGTGTCCGAGCTCCACTGCCCGACCGCCCCCGTAACCGAGCCCGCAAGCTCACCGGCCTGTGCCGCTGCATCTGCGGCGTCCGAGCCCCATTGCTCGACTTTCTCTTTCGCGGCAACGGCGAGGTCCCCGACCTGCGAGGCCAACTCGGCGCCAGGGTAGGACTTCTGCGGGTTGGTCCGCATGAGGCCGAGAACCCCCGCGCCCACAAGCACCGATGCGATCGGAGGTCTGCGTGCAACGCGCCACGCCAACCCCGCGCCGATCGCCAACGCAGCGGCGGGGTTCGCCGCCGCGCGCTCCTTGATCTCAGCGAGGAGGCGCCACGCACGATCCCTAATGGCCTCCTGCGTTTTCGCGACAAGTTCGCTGGCGCCCTCCTGCGTCTTGGTGACGAGTACGTCGACGCTCTCCTTTGCCTTGACGACAAGTTCGTCGACGGTTTCTTTCGTTTTCGCGACAAGTTGGTCGCGCGACTCGTCAACCTCCTCCCACAAAGCATCCTTGAATCCGGAGATGGTCGCGGGGGACCGGAGCCGCTGCAAATCGCCGCTTAAACGCTCCCTCGCATCCTCAACATCTCGTTCAAGCTGGTTGAGCTCTATTTGTGTCATCGGCCGCCTCGGCTTTCTGGCTCAGTGCTAAACCCACGCCGTGCTAGGGACGCTCTTTGGTGCCGGAGACCTTGTTCGCGAACGTGTCCGCGACCTCGTGCGCAAGGCCCTTGAGTCCCGCTGAACTCAACCCGCGCTCGGCGGCCCCTTGTTTCAACCGTTCGCCGGCCTCGCCGGCCGCTTCCCTCAGATTTTCCCCGACCTTCACGGCGGCGTCGGCAATCGCCTCGTGAGCCGGGCCAAGGGTCCGGTCTTCCACTTCGGTTGAAGGCAGGAGCGCGGCGAGTGCTGCTCCCGCGGCAACGCCCATTACCACCACCGCCAACGGCTGCTCGCGCAGGACATAGCTGATGCCGGCTTCCATCGAAGACTGGGTTTGATCCGCGAGCCGGGAGGTCTGGGTCGAAATACTCCTACCCACGCTACCCGCATAGTCGGAGACGGATGCGACATAGGACACGGCGGCATCCGTAACGCGGTCCTTGATATCGGATGCGTATTGGGTTGCCCCTTCGACTGCCTGCGAGGCTCCCGCCCTCCAGCTCTCGGGCGTGCGTGCTTCATGTGCCCGATTGCCGGAGTAATCCCCGTCGTACCCGACTGCGGGAGATCGTTGTGTAGATGCGCTTCCGCCGCCGCGGATTAATAGCGCACAGCCCGCGGCCAGCACCAAAAGCGCTTCCGGGTTTCGCTTTGCTGTGCCGATCAGCCATTGGCCGGCATGCGCGTAGGTATCGCTGCCTGGGTAACGGTTCATGTTAGCTGCTCCTTGATTGTCCTGATGTCTTCGTTGATTTGTCTGGTGCCTCTCAGCGGCACCAGAACCTCATGCGCAACGGAGCGTCCATAGGCAAAAGCCGCAGCACCGCATCCGACGAGCATCGCGGCGACCAACAGACAGGCCCAGTAAAGCGCAAGGCCAAAGCTTGCCAATGCGAATACAATGGCTTCGATTACCAAAAGCGCCGCCACGAAGCCAAGCAGCGCAGCCACGATCATCCATAGACCCGCCTGCACGCCATTCGTGACCTTTGCGGTGAACTCCGCTCGTGCCAGACGGACTTCTTTCTGCACAAGGTCCGACAGGTCAGCGAGTACGTTGGCAAGCGTCCGGGCCAGTGTCGAATTTCCGATCGCATCATGCGCCATGGAACGGACTCCCTTAGCCCTGTCCACCACTGGGTTGGTTTTGGAATGGATTGGCTCCGTCGCCTGTGGACGGTTGCCCGCGACTTTCGGCGCTGAACTCGCCTTGACGCCGTTCGGGCCGCAGATGATCCGACGGACTGGCTCGAATAACGCGGAACAGCATGAACCCGCACGCAGTCGCGGCGCTGAATACCAAGGCGGGGTTGCGGCGCACAAAATCGGACGTGGTCTCAAAGAGCTCTTGTACCGATTGACCCCGCACGATCTCGGAGAACTCATTGACGTGCTGAGCTGCTTCCCGCACCAGCCCCGCCAGCTGCGGAGAATTCTGGTCCAGACTATCTGCCGCGGCGCTTACCGCCTTGGCAATGTCACTGACAAAATCGGCGCCGGAATCGACCTGGTGATGCAAGAGCCCCTTGGCCTTTTCGCCAGCCTCCGACGCCAGCGAGCTCGCAGTCTCTTTTGCCTGACTGCCCGCCTGTTGAACGGCTTGAGCGAGCTTGGAGACGGCCTCCCCGGTCTTGGCGCCGAGGTCCGTCTTTTGGTCCGAAACGCCCGGATTGTTCCGGCTTCTGGACCCTAAATCCGCGCTTCCGGATCCGACGTTTTGATCATCTGTCATCAAAATCTCCTTCGCTAAAGGTCAGCTCGCACAATGTGTGCGCCGCATGCCCGTAAGTCCCCACGCTCGTAATCTCCTTGGTGAGAGGCCGGCAGAGCTGACGCTCGTGCTCGGGGGTTAGAACGCAGAACGACAAATGGCGAACTTCAGTTCCCTAAGCATTGGTGCCGCTCCACCGGGTCACGCGATCCGACGACGAACCACCGCGTGGTAGATCAACAACGCAACGATCGCGCCAATCACCGCAACAAACATACTGTAGAGATTGAGGCCGGAAACTCCCGCCGCCCCGAACTTCGTAAACAAGAACCCCCCGACATTGGCACCTACGATACCAAGCACGATGTCGAGCAGAACGCCTTCGCCGGTCTTGTTGACGATTTTACTGGCGATGAAACCCGCAATAAGTCCGAGAATGATCCACGATATAATAGACATTACAGAACTCCTCCGCAGGGGCGCCACAATTCCCAGGGGTCGCCACAATTCCCGAGATCGTTGTTAGGCAATTTAGGTGGCTTGAAATCTCGGTAGCAACCTTCGGAAAATACTCAAGCGAGGTGACGGAACTCCGTCAGTCGCTCATCACTTTCGAAAAAATTTGGGTAGTTTCCGGGGCTGCACTGCCGCGTGGCAGAAGGCTAAGTTCTGGATCACGAACCAGGTGACTTGAATACCGCGCCCGGGTGCTTAGGGAACTGAAGTTCGTCACTGTCGTTCTGCCTTTAACCGAGCACGAACGTCTGCGCTGCCGGCATCTCACCAAGGAAGATATTGAATGACAAAGACAACTTTAGGCCTCGCCGTCGTGCTGGGAATCATCGGCGCCGGAGCGGCCTTCGCCCAGACTGCCGCGACCACCCCGCCGGTAGTCTCTACCACCAGCCCGGATTCGAAGAACGCTGTCGCGCCAGTTGCCGGACGCAACAGCTTTACCGAAGCGCAGGCGCGCAGCCGCATCGAAGCGCACGGCTACACCAACGTCACCGGGCTCACAAAGGACGCCAATTCGATCTGGCGCGGTAAGGCGACGAAGGGCGGGACTACGGTCGACGTCGCCCTCGATTAGCAGGGAAACATCGTCGCCAATAATTAGCGCGCGTCGACACGGCCGATCTCGCATGACGGGCCCAGCAGTCAAGAAATATTGCTGGCCGATTAATCCTTTCAGGGAGCGATTGCATGACAACCAGAACAATCACCGGGCTGTATGACACATATGATGACGCGGCCAAGACCGTGCGCGAGATCGAAGCGATCGGCATTCCTCGCGATGATCTGAGTGTCGTCGCGAACAACGCCGATAACCGGTATGGGCGTATGGAGGAGAGCAACGCCGCTCCGGACGCCGCGACAGGCGCCGCGGTCGGCTCGGCAGTGGGTGGCAGTGCCGGGCTTCTCGCCGGGCTCGGCCTGCTCGCCATCCCCGGCGTCGGACCAGTCGTGGCCGCGGGTTGGTTGGTCGCAACAGCCATTGGTGCCATTGCCGGCGCCGGCGCAGGTGCCGCCACCGGTGGTGTCATCGGCTCGCTTACGAGTGCGGGCGTCAGCAGGGATCATGCGCATGTGTATGCCGAGGGTATCCGTCGCGGCGGCACGCTTGTAACAGCGCGGGTCGACGAGCATCGGGCCGCCGAAGTCGAACAAATTATGCGCCGCAATCGCGGGGTCGATCCCGACTTGCGCGGGCGCACTTACCGCGACGCCGGTTGGAAAGGGTTCGACGAGACGGCCAGCCCCTACACGGCATCGGAGCTGGAACAGGAGCGGCAGCGGACCCGTGATCTTACTCCGGTAATCTAGGCGATCGGGTGCCCGGGCCGTGTCGCCGATGTTCAAGTGGACGTCGGCAACTCGCTCGAAGCCGCTCGACGGTCAATCTTTTCTTATCAAGGGAACGGTCATGACGATTTTGAACGCGCTGAAAGCCGACCACGACGAAGCCAAGAGCATGCTCAAGACCATTCTTGCAACCAAAGACGGCAAGAAGCGAGGGCAGCTCTTCGCGGAATTCAAATCTAAACTGACGGCCCATAGCCGCGCCGAGGAAAAGGCCTTCTATCGGCCCCTCGAAAAGACGGAAGAGGGCAAGACCGAGGCTTTGGAAGGAGCGGTCGAACACAATGTCGTCGATCGCCTGCTCGCCGATCTGGCAGCGGCGCGACAGCCGGAGGCGGAGACATGGACCGCTCGCTGCAGCGTGCTTCAGGAACTGCTCGAGCACCATATCGACGAGGAGGAGGGCGACTTCTTCAAGACCGCCCGAAAGCTTTTCGATCGAGCCGCTCTCGAGAAGATGGGCAAAGATTTTGCCGCCGAGAAATCGAAGATCGAGGTGACGGTGCACTCCGCTGCCGCTGCCGAGTAAGCACATTGGATCCGGCGGCGGTCACGCCTACGGACCAGCCGTCCAATCGAGAAATAGCACAGCAAGGAGTAAGTCAGATGAAATACGGGCTTTTATGGCTTCTGGGTGTTCCGATCCCGGTGCTGATCATCGGTTATCTCATCTTCCATTGAGATCGACCAGGCAACCCGGCACCGTGCCGGCACCGTGTCAGGACGTTTCGCTGTCACGCAAATGTTTGGGAGTGAACACATGAAGACCAAGATCGCACTGGCCGTCGCGCTCGTTGCCGGTTTCGTCCTTCCGGCCGCCGCCCAGACGACCACGACGACCACCACGTATTACGTCGTGCAAGACGCCAAGACAAAGAAATGCACGATCATGGACAAGAAGCCGGAAGCGACCGAGACGACTGTCATCGGCGGCGACGGCGTGGTCTACAAGACCCGGACCGAGGCCGAGAACGCCATGAAGACCGTCAAGGTGTGCACCACCCAGTAACGGCCGAACAGCGCCGCGAGGCCCCTTCATGGCGGCCTCGCGTGCGTTGCGTCCCTTGTCGTCTGAGAGATGGCCCGGCGGGACCAGTTCGAGGCGGCCGGGTTCAACCACCGTTTCCCCGGAGCAGATGCTCCGGCAGTTTCCGGTGCGTCGGCCTCTTCGCCCTCGGCCGAGCCGCCTGATTGTACCTCCGGCCCTGACCACCTCGGCGGGCTTGGCGGCCAAAGCGGACCGCATTGAGGACCACCATGCAAATCGGATCCGTTCATCGAACCGTCGACGCGCTGAGCGGCGATGGTGAAGATACGCTGAACATCGATAGCGAAGACACGCTGAGCACCGATAGCGAAGCAGAAGAGCTCCCCGACACGACAGTGTCGACGGATATCAAGACAGTGTTCCAGGGAGGCCTGTTTGTTTTTGCGTTGCTCGCGGCGTGCTATATAGCTGGCGAGATTATTCTCCCCGTTATGCTCGCCTTTGTCCTCATGTTGGTGTTGCAGCCGGTGGTGCGATTGTTCGAGAAGCTGCATTTGCCTCGGGTGGTCGCGGCATTGGCAATTATCATGGTGCTGTTCGGCGGCTTTGTTGGCCTCGGAGCGGCGCTGTCGGGACCCGCTGTATCCTGGGCGCAGAAATTTCCGGACGGCCTTCCGAGATTGCAGGAGCGTCTGACATTTCTGAGCGGTCCGATCAAAACGCTCCAGAGCGTCCTGCATCAGGCCGAGGGTTTGACGCAGGGGGAGGAACCGGCCGCAGCGACCGTCGCGGTTAAGGGCTCCGGGTTGAACGACAAAGTGCTGAGCGTAACGCGCGCAATCGCGAGTGGCTTGTTTACGACCGTGCTGGTGCTGTTTTTTCTGCTGATCTCCGGCGACAAATTTTTGCGGCGACTCGTCGAGATTTTGCCGCGGTTCAAGAATAAGCGTCAGGCGGTCGATATTTCGCAGCAGATCGAAGCGGACATCTCCACCTACCTCGTCACGATCACCATGATGAATGCTGCGACCGGCGTTGCGACTGGAATCCTCGCCGCAACCTGTGGGCTGGGCGATCCCTTGTTGTGGGGAACTGTCGCTTTCCTATTAAACTATGTGCCGATCCTGGGTCCAACAATCGGTGTGATAACCTTCATCGTGGTCGGGCTGCTGTCGATCGAGACCCTGTGGTTGGCGTTCGTGCCCGCGGGCGTCTATTTGCTCATTCACATCATCGAGGGCGAGACCATAACCCCGTTGCTGCTCGCCAGGAGCTTCACGCTCAATCCCGTACTGATCATCCTGGCGGTGGTGTTCTGGTACTGGATGTGGGGCGTTCCCGGCGCCATCCTGGCAATGCCGATGCTGGCCATCGCCAAGATCGTCTGCGATCGCATCCGACCTCTCGCCGCGTTTGGCCATTTCATCGAGGGATGACGCGTTTGATATTATGGTGCCGGCTGTGTGGATCGAACACACGACCTACCGCTTACAAGGCGGTTGCTCTACCGCTGAGCTAAGCCGGCATTGCGCAAGGAGATAGCCGCGCCGGGCCGCCGCTGCAATGCGTTCAGCGCCACAATCGTTTGGTGGCGAGCGCCGCACCCTGGGCCAGCGCTTCGAGCTTGGCCCAGGCGATCTGCGGGTGGACACGGCCGCCGAGACCGCAATCGGTCGAGGCAATGACCCGCTCGCGTCCGACAAGATTGGCAAAGCGCAGGATGCGCTCACTGACCAGTTCGGGGTGCTCGACGACATTGGTGGCGTGGCTGACGACGCCCGGCAAGAGGATCTTGCCGTCGGGCAATTTGACCTCCTGCCACAGCTTCCACTCGTGCTCGTGGCGTACATTGCCGGCCTCGAACGAATAGCCGCCGGCGTTGACCGCCAGCATGACATCGACGATGTCCTTGAGCGGAATGTCTGTCGTATGCGGGCCGTGCCAGCTGCCCCAGCACAGGTGAAAGCGGATCCGCTCCGGCGGCAGCCCGCGCAGCGCGTGGTTGAGCGCCTCGATCCGTACCATGATGAATTTCTTGTAGTCGGCGAGATCAGGCTCGGGGGTGATCATGTCCCAGCCGGTCGCGGTCGCCGGGTCGTCGAGCTGGAGAGTGAGCCCGGCATCGACGATCGCCTGGTATTCCTCGCGCATCACCTCGGCGCAGGCGTAAAGGAATTCCTCGTCGGTCTGGTAATGGCGGTTGCCGATGCGATAGGCGCTGCCCGGCGCGACCGCGGTGATAAACCCCTCTTGGACCCCGGCCGCGGCGAGCGCCGCCTTTAGATTGGCGATATCGGTCCGGAGCGCGGCATGGCCGGTATAGGTCAGCGGCGCGACGCAGACCGGGCCGGTGGCGGGCCGCGGTCCCATCGACACCCCCGATTCCGGATCGCCGTAAGCCTCGGCAAAGCGCTGCCGGTCGCGGCGGTCGTCCTGGCTCGTCAGCGCGATCTCGCCGGGCCGCGAACGCCGCGGCGTCCGGCCATAGGGGCCGGGCGCACCGAACTCGATCCCGCCCCAGCGCTGAAAGGCATAGCTCCACCACGCGCCATAATTGACCCTATGGGTGACCGACTTGCCGAACTCGCCGTCGTTCGGCACATCGATGCCGAGACCCCGCTGATGGCGCACGACTTCCGCGACCGATGCCCGCAACAGCTGCTGGAACCCCGCCTCGTCCGTCGCCTCGCCCCCATCCTTTCTTTGATCACCATCGCGGGCGCGGTTCGCCGCGATCAGCGCGTCGGGGCGCGGCAGGCTCCCGACATGGCTGGTCAGGATGCGGTCGGCGCTGCCTCTCATCGGGCGCGCCGCTCTAGCGCCGCGGCGTGTGCTTCGCCAGGAACTCCTTGACCCGCGCCTTCGCCGCAGTCAGCGCCGGCTCGGTCTTCCATTCCTTGACGAACTCGCAGCCGGGGATCAGCTTCGACAGCTCTTCCGAGATCGGATACGGGTGCGCCTCGTCGTTGCCGGCGAGCACCAGGCACGGTGCCTTGATGGTCCGCACGAACGCGCGGTCGGCGCAGTATACAAAGCCCGGCGCGTAGAAATTCCGATAGAAGGCGTCGAGCAGCTTCTCGGTCGCCTCAGGCCGATCGACGAGCGTCTGGGTCCAGCCCTTGAAGTTGGCATTCCAGCCCGAAGCCATCGGGCCGACGCGGCCGATCGGCTGCGCCAATACCGCGGCGGCGACACGCTCGGGGTGGTGCTTCAGCATGTTGACGATGAAGGAGCCGCCAATGCATTGCCCGTAGAGATGGCAGCGGTCGATGCGCAGGTGGTCGAGCACGGCGATGTGGTCGGCGGTGTAGCTGTCCCAATTGTCCAGCGCGGTCATCGGCGCGCGCGACCGGCCGCCGGCATTGCGCTGGTCCATCGCGATGACCCGGTAGTTGGCGGCAAACTCGGTCGTCGGGTTGATCGGCGCCGAGGGCTGGCTCCAAACATCGATCACCGAGCGCAGGCCCGCCGGCGCGAAGGTCAGGATCGGAAAGCCCTGACCGAATTCCTCGTAATGGACATGTGCGCCGTGGTGTTCAAAGCTCGGCATGTCGGTGCCCTTTCGATGCGGAGACGCGGCAGTTCCGGCAATCTTAAGATCGGCCGGGCACCTCGTCTACGCGCTTACGAGGCGGTTTCGCGCAGCGCCTTCTGCACCGCGGTATCGAGGGCGCTCAAAAACCGCGAGCGGTCGGCCCTGGTCAGCGCCGCGGGGCCGCGCGTCTTCATCCCGAGTTCGCGCAGATGGCGGGAGATCTCGCGGCCGGCGAGTGCCCCGCCGATATTGGCGTCGGTCCAACCGTGCCCATTGGGCGCGAGCGCGCCTGCCCCCTTGGCCAGGCAGCGCGCGGCGAGCGGTACATCCGAGGTCACGCACACATCACCGGCGCCGATCCGCTCGGCGATCCAGTCGTCCGCTGCGTCCGACGCATCGCCGACCAGGATCATCCGGACGTTGGGCAACCCGGGCGGGCGGATCGGACGCGAGCCGTTCGAGACGACGAACACCCCAAGCCCGAGCCGGGTCGCGACCCGGTAGACCTCCTCGCGCACCGGGCATGCGTCGCCGTCGACGTAGAGCGAGGTCAGGCGGTGGCCGCCGTGCCGACCGGGCAGCTGACGCCGGTGCCGCCAATGCCGCAATAGCCGTAGGGGTTCTTCGCCAGGTATTGCTGGTGGTAGTCCTCGGCGAAATAGAATTCGGGCGCGTCGCGGATCTCGGTGGTGATCGCGCGATAGCCGGCTGCGGTGAGCTTGGCCTGATAGGCCTCGCGCGAGGCTTCGGCGGCGCGGCGCTGCTCCGGCGAATAGGTATAGATCGCCGAGCGGTATTGCGTGCCGACATCGTTGCCCTGGCGCATGCCCTGGGTCGGGTCGTGGTCTTCCCAGAAGATCTTGAGGAGCGCCTCGTAGCTCGTCACATCAGGGTCGTAGACCACGAGAACGGCCTCGGTGTGACCGGTCTTCCCGCTGCACACCTCTTCATAGGTCGGGTTCGGTGTTGAGCCTCCGGCATAGCCGACCGCGGTCGTCCATACCCCCGGCGCCTCCCAGAACTTGCGCTCGGCGCCCCAGAAGCACCCCATGCCGAACATCGCCTCTTCGAGCCCCGCCGGATAGGGGCCGGCGAGGGGATGGCCATTGACGAAATGCCGGTCGGGGACCCGCATCTTGATCGCCCGTCCGGGCAGGCATCGTTCGGCGGTGGGAATTTCCAGCTTGTCGCGGCGCAACGACCACATCCTCATCTCTCCTGCGTCAGCACGGGTATGAACATAACACTAAAGTCATCCCGGCGCAGGCCGGGACCCACGGTTCCAAACCGACCCAACGCCGGAAAAGTGGATCCCGGCCTGCGCCGGGATGACAACAAAGAGAGGGCCACACCTCAACCCGCGGTCGCGTCATTCGATGACCTCGTCGGCGCGAGCGAAGAGGGATTGCGGTAGCGTGAGGCCGATAGCCTTGGCAGTTTTCAGATTGATCACGAACTCAAACTTGCTCGGCTGCTCGACCGGCAGATCGGCGGGCTTGGCGCCCTTGAGGATATGATCGACGTAGTCGGCGACGCGACGCCACATGTAAATTTCGTCCAGCGCCACGGACATCAGCAACCCGTCGCGCGTCATCTGGGTGACCCTTGAGATCGTTGGCAGACGCTGTTCGAGGGCGAAGGCGATGATCTTTTGGATTTGCTGTCTCAAGATCAGGGTCGGCTGAACCACCAGGGCTTCGGCGCGGCTCCTCAGCACCGCGGCGAAACCCGGTTCGACATCCTCGACTGCATTGATCGCCACCGGTTCGAGGATGATGCCGAGTTGCGGCGCCTGCGCCACCGAATCCGCCTCGTAGCGGGCCGAACCAGGGTTATCGGGGCTATACATCAGGGCAATCCGGGTGATCCCAGGCCGCGCCTCCTGAAGCAGCTGGAGGAATTTCCCGGCCATCGTATTGGTTTGATCGCCGATGACGCTGTCCGTGAGCCCGGTGATATTGCCACCGGGGCGTGCCAGGCTGGTGACAAACCGCTGCGCGACCGGATCGTTGACGAAGACAAATACGATCGGGATCGAAGCGGCCAGGGTGCGCAAAGGATGGGTCGCCTGCGAACCGGCGGCAACGATCAGATCCGGCCGCAGCGCAACCAGCTCGGCGGCCAATGCGGGGTATCGCTCGGGGCGCCCTTCGGGCGAACGAATATCGAAGGCCAGGTTTTGACCCTCGATCCAGCCTCGCGCCCGCAGCGCCTCGGTAAACACTCGCCATTGCTCCTGCCCGGGGGGTCCCAGAACACCGACGTGGGAGGCCCTCGACTGTGCAGCCGCCGCGGTCGGCCAGAGGGCTGCCCCGCCGCCGATCAGCGTCAGAAACTCGCGCCGCTCCAAAGGAGCCTCCCCGAACCGCAGCTTCAGGCAACAGTATCAGGCCTGCGCCGAGGGAGCACCGCTAACCTGCCGGCGCGCCGAGCCAGTCGAGGCTGGGTTCGCTTTCGAGCCGCTGCAGCCGCTCGTAGAGAGCGGCGGAGCGCTCGCCGAGCACACCTCGGGTCAGCCGGGTGAATTTGTCGGCCAGCTCGCCCGGCTCCAACAGGCCGCTGGACTCGCGCCGCTCGAAGCGCCGACCATCGGCCAATACCACCGTCACCGTGCTGCCCATCGCGCCGTGTGACCTGGCCTCCTCCGGTACGACCCGCACCCGCCGGGTCAAGGCGCGGATGGCAGGATCGGCGAGTGCGCTCTCGTCATAAGATTCCGGGTCGCGCGCCTCGCGGTAGAGCGCCAGCGCGACGCAGAACGGGATCGAATACTGCGCCAGCATCAGATCAGCCGGCTCGGCAATCGCGTGGCGCTCGATCATGCGCTTGCTGCCGGTGACGGTGACCGTCTCGACATCGCCGCCGGAGAAACGGTGCTCGGTCTGCAGATCGCGCACCGCCCGGACCGCGGCATGGGCGGTCGCATGCACCGGGTAGCGCTTCAAGACCGTGCTCAGCGTGACGTAATCCCGGCCGAGCCCCTTTGTCAGCTCGGCCGTGTCGAATTCGGTACAAAAGACGCGGAGAAACCCGAACTCGCCTTCGAGGACGGTCTTCGGCCCGGTGAAGCCAGCGGCGGCGAGACTCGCGGCGAGAACGCCCGCTTCCGAGGCGCGCCCCAAATGCAGGCGCTTCACCATCCCGCCATCGCCCTTGGCGAATTCGAGGAGGCCGCCGGCGAGCGAGCCGGCGAGGCCGAGCGCGTTCGCCATCTTGCCCGGATCGAGGCCCAGCAGGTGGCCGCAGGCGACCGCGGCGCCAAACGGCCCCGTGTTGCCCGGCGCGTGAAAGCCGCGCGCCTCGTTGGTGTGGCCGGTGGCGCGGCCGATGCGGATCATCACCTCGTTGCCGGCGACAAAGGCGGCGATCAGATCGCGGCCGCCAAGAGACTCACCACCGTTGACGCCGGCCTGCTGCGCCACGGCGAGCGCCGGCGGCAGCACCGTCGCGCCGGGATGCGCGCCGGCCCCCGGCCGGGTCAGCGCGTCCAATTCGAAAGCGTGCGCCAAGGCGCCGTTGGCGAGCGCCGCCGCCGGCGCCTGCACCGCGCTGCCGCGCCCCAGGATGCGGCTCGTGCCACCCGGCCCGGTGCGCTCGGCATAATCGATGACGATGCGGCTCCACGGCAACGCGCTGCCGCAAATGCACGCCGCCACCGTGTCGATGATGCAATCCTTGGCGCAGGCGACGACCTCCGCCGGCAGATCCTCATAGCGCAGGCCGGCGGCGTATTCGGCGAGCTTTACGGTTTCGCCAGGCATTTTTTAACTCCATTATATTGGGAACGGCGACCTCTTATATTTGCACGAGCTAGCCCCGTAGGAAACCCGACGAATGAGTCGAAAAGCACGATCAGAAGCAAAGCGTGTCGCGCGTAAGCAGATTCATCTAGATTTTAATGCCTTACGTGAGCCCGCCTATCTTGGGGTGCGGCGAGCCGCTGCGTTTCTAGGTATTGGATTGAATACTACAGACGATTACATTCCCCAGTCGCTTGCGTTAACAAATCTATCGATGTGGCACTTCTTTCCCGAGCCACTTCCTGAGCCGAGCGGTAGGGAAGCCGTCAAGGAGTTTCGAGCTTGGCTAATAGGTAATGCGCTGCGTGAGTTGGACGCACATTTTAGTCTATTTCTCGATAATACTTGTTTCGTGATAAGGTTGTCGAAGCTACACGGCACTCGGGTAAGAAGCAACCACATCGTCAAAACGATCGCTGCCGAGACCAATGTTGCCAAGAAATACGGACTTGTGATGAACGAGCTCGGAGAGCAGAAACCTGAAGCATCGATGCTCTGGTCGCTGAGCAATGCACGCAACTGTCTCACTCACAACGGCGGCGTGGTCACAGACCGTTACGCAAATTCCAATGGGTCGCTGTTGATCAAATGGTTGGGTATGGAGGGGCGGCTCATTCAAGGTGAACACCAGATTGTTTTGCCGCCGATCTTCGATGCGCAGCAGGCCCCAGACCCGACGAAGGAAGCCTTCGTCGCAATCGTTTTAATCGAGCGCGAGAAGCGGTTTGAAGTAGGTCGGAAGATCGAGTTAACGCCGAACGACCTGCACGAAATCTGCTTCTATTATCTCAGGCTCACGGATCAGGTTATTGAACGGGTTGGGGCCGATTTAACTGCCCGCGGTATCGGGCCCGTTGAGGCGATGCCAAATGGTGATCGTGCGGCGGCCGGCCAAGCGATTGACGTCCAAAAGCCAGGGTGAGACGCTTTCTCACCCTAACTTCTGTGTCAAGAGAGAGGCGGCAGTGGACATTCCCGAGCGTGACGTAATCGTGGTCGGCGAAGGAGAAGGGCGGAGACGCGAAATTCCCTCAGACCAGGGAATTTTTCGCAATTTATCAGGGAATTCGCAGCGGCCACGCCGAATAGATAAGTTCATGGTACGTTCTGATCAATACGTGCCCGCGAGCGAAGCGAACAAACTCATCCCGGCTTTGAAGGATCGTCGCGATGGACATTCCCGAGCATGATGTGATCGTGGTCGGCGCCGGCAACGCGGCGACCTGCGCGGCGTTGTCGGCGCGGGAGGGCGGCGCGGCGGTGCTGATGTTCGAAATCGCGCCCGAGCATTGGCGCGGCGGCAATTCGGCCTTTACCGGCGGCGCCTGGCGCATCGTCTATCACGGGTTTGACGACCTCGCCCGCCTCATCCCGGACATGACTGAGCACGAACTCGCCAATGTCGATGTCGGCACCTACACCGAGGCGCAGTATTACGATGATGTCGGGCGCCTGACCGAATACCGCAGCGACCCCGATCTGACCGAGATCCTGATCACAAGGAGCTTTGAGGCCGGGCTGTGGATGCGCGAGCAGGGCGTGCGCTTTCAGCTCGGGCTCGGGCGCCAGGCGTTCCGGGTCGACGGCAAGTTCAAGTTCTGGGGCGGTCTCGCCTGCCACATCTGGGGCGGCGGCAAGGAATTGATGAAGGCATTGCACGCCCGCGCCGAGCGCCAGCAGATCAGGGTCCTCTACGACACCCCGGCGGTCGCGCTCCTCCAGGGCGATGACGGCGTCGCCGGGGTAAGGGTGCGGCGAGAGGGCCGGTTCGTCGACCTGCGCTCGAAGGCGGTCGTTCTCGCCTGCGGCGGCTTCGAGGCCAATGCCGAGATGCGGGCGCGCTACCTCGGGCCCGGCTGGGACCTCGCCAAGGTGCGCGGCTCGCGCTTCAACACGGGCCAAGGGCTCAAGATGGCGCTCGACATCGGGGCGGCGCCGGCGGGGCACTGGTCGGGCGCACACGCCTGCGCCTGGGACCTCAACGCGCCGCCGGTCGGCGACCTCGATGTCGGCGACCGTTTCCAGAAGCACGGGTATCCGTACGGCATCGTCGTCAACGCGAAAGGCGAGCGCTTTCTCGATGAGGGCCTCGATTTTCACAGCTACACCTATGCCAAATACGGCGGCGAGATCCTGAAACAGCCCGGGATGTTCGCCTGGCAGGTGTTCGACCAGAAGACCCTCCACCTGCTGCGCGACGAATACCGCATCCCTCGCACCACCAAGGAGAAGGCCGATACGTTGGAGGGATTGGCCGAGCGGATGGAGGGGGTGGACCCAACGGGCTTTCTCGCCACCGTGCGCGCGTTCAACACGGCGCCGCGTCCGGATGTGCCGTTCAACCCGAACATCCATGACGGGCTGCGCACAAGGGGCCTCGCGCTCGACAAGACCAATTGGGCGCAGCGGCTCGATACCCCGCCCTACGAGGCCTATGGGGTGACGACCGGCATCACCTTCACCTTTGGCGGGCTCAAGATCACCAACGACGCCGCGGTCGAGGATGTGACCGGCATACCGATTCCCGGCCTCTTTGCGGCCGGCGAGATGGTCGGCGGGCTCTTCTACCACAATTACGCGAGCGGCACCGGGCTGATGGCGGGCGCCGTCTTCGGCCGCATCGCCGGCAAGAGCGCCGCGGGGTATGCGCGCGGGTGAGGCTCAGCTTTGAGGCGGCGCGCGGCGGTAGTGGTAGCGGTAGAGTTCGGCCATGCCGAAGCCGGCATAGAGCGCCCGGGCCGGCGCGTTGCTCGCCTCGACCTGCAGGCAGACACCCGCGGCGCCGCTGTCAGCCGCCCAGAACGCGAGGCTGGCGATGACCCGGCGGGCAAGCCCCTGGCGCCGCTGGCGCGGATCGGTGACCACCGACTCGTAGACGAGAAGGCCGTCATGGATCGCGCCATAGGCGAGCGCCGCCGGCGCGCCATCGACCACCAGCAGCGCAAACCGGGCGGGGATCGCGATGGCGCCGACGATCCGGCGATAGATCGCGCTCTGCGCCGCCGTATGGCCTTGCAGCCGGGCCATCGCTCTCAGCCATTCGGCCTCGGGGGTCGTCAACAGCCGCACCGCCGGATCGGCCATAGCAGCGAGACCATCGATCGGGCCGTACAGGACGCAGCTTTCCCCCTCCTCTGTATAGGAGAGCGCGGCGAGCTCGCGATCGAGCGCGGCGTCGGCGATCGACGGCACGCGAAAGATCGTCGGCAGACCCTGGGCGCGATAGAGCGCCTCGCCGGCCGCGATCGCTGCTGTGATGCCGGCGCATTCCGGGCCCAACGGATTGACCGAGTTGGCGCGGCGCGACAGCCCCGCGCTGAACCGCAGCAGCCAGTTCCGCAGCAAGACCTGCTTCAGCGACGGAAATGCGTTGAAGCAGGTTTCCTCTATCCGCCAGGGCAAGCCGCTTTGCGTCATCGCACCAGCTCCAGGGGCATTGACTCGCCGGTGAAAGGGCCTTGTGTTAGCGTCACGGGAAGCCAAAACCCACCGGGATCGGCCGGTGGAACAGGGATGGAGAACGCCATGCGCGGTATCACTCGCCGTTCGGTCATTCACCGCTCACTTGGGCTGGTAGCGGCCGGAACATTGGCGCGCCCCCATATCGCCAACGCCGCGGCGACGACGGCGACCGTGTGGTGGGTGCAAGGCTTCGCCCAGGAGGAGGACATCGCTTTCAAGCAGATGGTCGCGGATTACGAGAAGGCGAGCGGCAACACGATCGACTACAGCATCCTGCCGTTTGCCGCGATGCGGCAAAAGGAAATTGCCGCGGTGACCAGCGGCGTTGTGCCAGACGTCATCAATGTCGGCGATTATTTCTTTGCCGTGTTGAGCGCCTGGGATGACCAGCTAGAAGACCTCAGCGATGTCATCGAGACACAAAAATCGCAGTTCACCCCGACTGCGCTGAGCGCCGTGAATGCCTACAACAACGCAACGAAAAAACGCGGCTATTACATGATCCCGCACCGCATGGCCGTCATCCCGTTCCATGTCTGGAAATCGCTGCTCGACAAGGCCGGCTACAAACCCGCGGATATCCCGAAGACCTGGGACGCGTTTATCGACTTTTTCCAATTGGTGCAGACGAAATTGCGGGCGCAGGGCATGCGCAACATCTATGCCTACAGCTTTATGATTTCGTCGGTCGGGTTCGACGTGATCGCTCAATTCGACCATTTCATGGTCGCCTATGGCGGCAAGGACTTGTTCACGCCGGACGGCAAAGTGCACACCAGCGAGCCGCATATCAAGGAGGCTGCGGTCAAGGCGGTCACCAGATTGACGACGGCCTATAAGCAGGGTTTTCTCCCGCCGGGAATCGTGAACTGGAACGACAACGATGACAACAACGCCTTCCACGCCAAGCTCCTCGTCATGGATTTCGACGGCACGATCTCTACCGAGGTGGCGCTGTGGAAAGATAAGGAAGCCTACAGCGACATCCTGACCCTCGGCCTGCCGCTGTCGAACGAAGGCAAACCGCTGCCGAGCGTCATGGGTACCGCTGCGACGGTGGTGCCGAAGGGCGCCAAGAACATCGACGTCGCCAAGGAGTTTCTCAAATTTTCGATCAAGCCGACGGTATTGGCCGCCTATTTGAAGGGCGGGCTCGGGCGCTTCCTTCCGCCGATGCCATCGATCGTCGAGAACGACAAGGGGTTCTGGCTCGACCCGAAGAACGAGCCGCTCGAGGCCTACACCCGGCAGGGCATCTACGGTCCGACGGCTCCGCCTTACGAAGTGTACAATCCGGCAAGGGCGGCGGTCAGCACCGAGCACGTGTTCGCAACCGCTATGAACGATGTGATAAGCAAAGGGATGACACCGAAAGCGGCGATCGACAAGGCGTTCAAGCGGGTCGAGGAGATCTTCGCGAAATATCCGATCGGGCAGGCCTGAGCCGGCGCCGAAGCGGCTAAACGGAACGCGCCCGCGACAAATTCGCGGCGCGAGCAGGAAGGAGATGCAGATGACCAGATTGACGCGGCGCTCTGTGTTGCACAGTTCGCTCGGCCTTGTGGCGGCCGGGACTCTCGCGCGGCCCTATATCGCTCGCGCTGCGGCGACGACCGCGACAGTGTGGGCGGTCCAGGGCTTCGCCCAGGAAGAGGATGTCGCGTTCAAGAAGATCGTGGCGGATTACGAGAAAGCCAGCGGCAATACGATCGATTACACGATCGTTCCCTACGCGCCGCACCGCCAGAAAGTCATCTCGGCGATGACCAGCGGCGAGGTGCCTGACACTTTTCCCTCCAATCCGGCCGAGATCGTCGCGCTGTTTGCCTGGGACGACAAGCTGGTCGACGTGAGCGACGTGATCAAGACGCAGCAGGAGGAATACAGCGAAACCGCTTTGCTGAGTTCTCATTGCTATAACAGTGCCACGAAAAAGCGCAGCTTTTATGGTGTGCCGACAACCGGCGCCGTGCTGCCCAACCACATCTGGAAACCATTGGTCGAGAAGGTGGGCTACAAGATCGAGGACATCCCGAAGACCTGGGATGCCTATTACGATTTCTTCAAGGGGGTGCAAAAAAAGCTGCGCGAGCAAGGCGTGCGCAACGTCTACGGCCTCGGCCTCCAGATCACGACCAACGGCGTCGATCCCGCCGCCCTGTTCCATTATTTCACGATCGCGCATGGTGGTCAGGACCTCGTCACCAAGGAGGGCAAGCTCAATGTTGACGATCCCAAGATCAAGGAGGCGGTGATCCAAACCAATACCTATCTGACCACCGCCTACAAGGAAGGCTTTGTGCCGCCGGGCGCGATCAACTGGAACGACGCCGACGACAACAATGCCTTCCATGCCAAGCAGATCGTGATGGACCTCGACGGCACGATCTCGACCGAGGTCGCGATTATCAAGAACCAGCAGGATTACAACGACATCGTGACGATGGGTCTGCCGCTCAGCAACGACGGCAAGCCGGTGCCGAGCCAGCTGACCCCGGTCAACTGGGTGATCCCGAAGGGCGCCAAGAATGTCGCGGTGGCCAAGGAATTTCTCAAATTCCTGATCCAGCCGCCGGTCATCAACGACTGGCTGAAGACCGGTCTCGGCCGCAATACCCCGAACATGCCGTCGGTCGTGAAAAACGACCCGTGGTGGTTCGCCGACCCGCATCGCTCGGCCTACACGACGCAGGCGCTGGTCGGTCCGACGGTACCCCCCTATTGGGCCTTCAACCCGGCCTATGCCCAGGTCCAGACCGAGCACGTCTGGAGCACGGCCTGGATGGATGTCATCCAGGGAGGCATGACCCCGCAGGTGGCGACCGAGAAGTCGTTCAAGCGAGCTGCCGAGATCTTCGCGAAATACCCGATCGCGCAAAGTTGATGCGGGATATTAAGTTAAAATGCGCCGATCGAGCATCCGGATGGTTGACCGGCGGCACGGGCGCGCGCATTTTCCTGGGAGACAGGCGAAGGCCGCCGTCAACGCGTGCGGCACCTGAGGGAACGTTGGGAGGAAGGACATGGCGATTCTGACGCGGCGTTCGGTGGTGCGCGGCTCTCTCGGGCTGATCGCAGCCGGGACCTTTGCACGACCCTTCATCGCCAACGCAGCGGCCACGACCGCCGAGGTGTGGTTTGCCCAGGGCTTCGTCCCCGAGGAAGATGCCGCCTTCAAGACCATGGCTGCTGCTTACGAGAAAGCGAGCGGCAACAAGATCGATTACAGCCTCATTCCTTTCGCGGCGCTGCGCCAGAAGGCGATCTCGGCGATCACCAGCGGCGTCGTTCCGGATATGATCGAACTTGCCGATTTCCAGTTGGGGCCGTTGCAGGCGTGGGACGACAAGCTTACCGATGTCAGCGACGTGGTCGAGCCGGTAAAATCGCAGTACGTGCAGGGCGCGCTGCCCTGCACGTATCTCTATAACAGCGTCACGAAAAAGCGCGGCTATTGCGCCATACCGATGAAGATCGCGGCGGTACCGTTCCACATCTGGAAGTCGCTGGTCGAGAAGGGCGGCGGCAAGATCGCCGATCTGCCAAAGACCTGGGACGCCTTCATGGACTTTTTCAAGCCGGTGCAGAAGGGGCTGCGCGCGGCGGGGATGCGCAACGTCTACGGCATGGGCTACCAGTTGACCGCCACCGGGGTCGACCCGATCAACACCTTCAATGCCTGGATGATCGCCTATGGCGGCCAGGGCCTGATCACGCCGGACGGCAAGCTTCACAGCGACGACCCGCACATCAAGGAGGCGGTGATCAAGACGATCGTCAATCTGAGCACCGCGTTCAAGGACGGCTATGTACCGCCGGGTTGCGTCAACTGGAACGACGCGGACGACAACAACGCGTTCCATTCGAAACTGATGGTGATGGATTTCGACGGGACGATTTCGACCGAGGTCGCGCTCTATCACGAAAAGGAAAAGTACGACGACATCCTGACCCACGGACTGCCGCTCAGCAACGAAGGCAAGGAGCTGCCGAGCCAGGTCAACCTGTTTGGCCCGGTCATCCCGAAGGGCGCCAAAAACGTCGCGGTGGCCAAGGAATTCGGCAAATACATGATCCAGCCGAAGGTGCTGAACGAGTATCTCAAGGCCGGGCTCGGCCGCTGGGCGCTGCCGATCCCCGAAATCGTCAAGAGCGACCCGTTCTGGCTCAAGGAGGATCCGCATCGCACCGCGTACACGACGCAGTCGGTGCTCGCCCCGACGATGCCGATCTACGAGGCGTACAATCCCGCGATCGCCCAGGTCGGCGCCGAGAATGCCTTTATGAGCGCGGTGATCGCGGTAATGAAGGACGGCGCGAAGCCGGAGGCGGAGGCCGACAAGGCGCTAAAGCGCGCCGAGACGATCTTTGCCAAATATCCCATCGCATCGAGCTGAGAGGCGATCATGACCACAGCGTCGGCAATCGACATCGGCGGTCCGGCGATCGCGCGGGATTCGCTATGGCGTACTCTGCGCGGCAGCCTCAAGAGCTCGGAGTACGTCTGGGCGCTGGCGTTTCTTGTCCCCTATATCGCGGTGTTTTTCGTCTTCGTCGTCTATCCGGCGGGCTATGGGATGTGGTTGGGCAGCAAGCCGAGCCTTTATCTCGACCTCCTCTCCGACCCGATCTACCAGAGCACGATCGTCAACACCGTGCTGTTCCTCGGCATTGCCGTCAACCTCAAGATGTTCTGCGCGCTCTTGCTGTCTGGCTTCTTCATGCGCCCGGGCTGGTGGGTGAAGGGGATGTTGATGATCTTCGTCCTGCCGTGGGCGGTGCCGGCGCTTCCCGAGTTCATCTCGATCCACTGGATGCTGAACGGCGAGTGGGGCCTCCTCAACAACGTGTTTTACGCCCTCTTCAATGTCGATGGCCCGTCCTGGCTCAACGAGCGCTGGCTGGCTCTGGGCTCGGCCATGTATGCCCACATCTGGAAGAATTTGCCGTTCTGGACCATCATCCTGCTGGCCGGCCGGATGTCGATCCCGACGGAGATCCGCGACGCCGCCAAGGTGGATGGCGCAACCGGGATCCGCAGCTTCCTCTACATAAGCTTTCCGCTGCTGGCCAATCTCTACCTGATATGCACGCTGCTCTCGACGATCTTCACTCTCGGCGACTTCAACTCGGTGACTTTCATCTCGGGCGGCGGACCGGCCAACTCGACGCATGTGCTGGCGACGCTTGGCATCCGCGACGCCTTTGACCTCGCCAACCCGCGGCTCGGCGTGGCGGCGGTGATGTCGGCATTACCGGTAATGATCCCATTGGTCATCATCCTGATGCGCAAGCTCAAGACTGCGGAGGTGCAGCTGTGACCGTAACGATTGCCCAGGGAAGGCCGGCATCGGCCAAGGCGCTCCCGGCCGAGCGGATGCGGCGCGCCGCGCGGCGCCGCTACTACCTGACCGAGACGGCGGCGCTCACCTTCTCGTTCTTCTTGATGATTTGGACGCTCACGCCGCTCTACAACATGGTGATGGTCTCGCTCGAATCGCACGGCGACGTATTCACCGACGCGATCTGGCCGCCGGATCCTTCGGTCGCGAGCTTCTGGGTCGTCATTAGCGAGGGGTATTGGTACCTCGAATATTTCTGGCACCAGTTCGGCAACAGCCTCTATGCCGGCTTCATGGTGACGTTTTTCACGCTGCTGATCGGCTCGCTCGCCAGCTTCTCGATCGGCCGGATGCGCATCCGGCACGGCTGGCTGATCTCAAACGCGGCTCTCTTGACCTATGTGATCCCGGCCTCGTTCCTGGCGATCCCGTTCTATCGCATCATGCAGAGCTACGGGCTCAACAACAATCTCTGGTCGGTGATCTCGGCGCAAGTGACCTTCGCGACGCCCTATGCGATCTTCATCTTCTCGCAGTACAGTCGGGGCATCCCCCTCGAACTCGACGAGTCGGCGCGGATCGACGGCGCCTCGCCGATCCAGATCTATTACCGCATCTATCTGCCGCTTATGGTGCCGGCATTGGTGGCGATCGGCACCTATGCGCTGCTGCTCTCGTGGAACGAGTACCTCTACCAGTTCCTGCTCTTGTCGAACAAGCAAAGCATGACTGTGCCGGTGGCGCTCGCGCAGTTCCTCAACAGCGACGAGGCGCCGTGGAACTACATGATGGCGACCGCGATCGTGTATGCGATACCGCCGGCTGCGGTGTACTACATCTTCCGCAACCGCATGGTGGGCGGCCTGACCGCCGGCGGGGTCAAGGGGTAAACGGTGGGTGTCGCTGTGCTCAACCCACCCTACGGGGAATGTGCGTAGGGTGGGTTAAGCGAAGCGCAACCCACCACCCGAGCCGAATGGTCTATTCCTGCGGATAGCGCCAGACCTGTGCCGGTTGCTGTGCGCCTTCGTCGATCGTCCATTGCGGCAAGGCGAGCCCCTCGCCCACATCGCTGAAGACCATCCGCACGCGGCTGCCGATACCGACCCGGCGCACCATGTCGGGCGGCGCCAACTTGCCGTCCGCGGTACACAGATTGCCAACGACGCGCAACGCCTCGTCTGGGGTCGGCTCACCCTTCTGCGTGTCGAGGTCGACCAGGAGGATCAGATAGGGTGTGTGGTCGCGGAAGGCCGGCTGGATCGCGTGGTGCACCTCGCTGTAGGAATGCACCGCGCCCTTGCCTTCGACGCGTCGCCAAGTCGACTCAAGCACCGCGCACCACGGACAGGCGGTGGTCGGCGGATAGCGCAGCCTGCCGCACCCGGCGCAGGCCTGCAGATGAAAGTCGTGCGCCGCACAGTGCCGGAAATATTCGAGGTTCTCGTGGTCGAGATCGGCCAATTGCAGCGGCATCCCGAGATATTGCGCCTGGATTCCTGGCATTGTTCTGTCTCCCCTATCCTCAGCCGCGCCGCATGACCATCGACGACGCGGTCGATGGGTTGGCCCAGCCGAGATTGGCGCTGACCTCGACGTTCCTGACCTGGCGGCAGCCGCCTTCCTTGTAGTCGTAGGTGTGCTGGCGCTTGCCGTCGGCGCCGACCGGGCAGGAATCGTCGGCGTCATGGCGCAATTGCCGGGTGTTCTCGATGACCATGTTCATGCCATGGGTGTAGCCCTCGCAGAGATGGCCGCCTGACGTGTTGTTGGGCCTTCTGCCGCCGAGCTGGATCGTGCCGCTCGACACATACTGACCCCCCTCCCCCTTCTTGCAGAAGCCGTAATCCTCGAGCTGCAGCATCGTCGTGAAGGTGAAGGCGTCGTAGGAGCCGGTGATGTCGATGTCCTCGGGCCCCACCCCGGAATTGGGCCACAGGATCTCCTTTGCGTAATGGCCGGCGACGGTCGAGATCGGCCCGTGCTGGTAATGCATGTCGAGCCGTGGCTTGTTGCAGCGGCCGACGACGCCGCGGATCAGGACGAGCGGGTGCTTCAAATCCTTGGCGCGCTCGGCGCTCGTCACGATGATCGCGGTCGCATTGTCGGTCTCGACACAACAATCGAGGAGGTGCAGCGGCTTGCAGATGAAGCGGCTGTTGATCACGTCATCGACCGTGAAGCGCTTCTTGTAATAGGCCTTCGGGTTGTTCGAGGCGTGGTGGCTGTGCGCCACCTTGACCATTGCTACCTGCTCGGGCTTGGTCCCGTAGTCGTACATGTGACGCATGAAGGTCGGCGCGAAGCTTTGGCCCGCGCTCTGCCAGCCATAGGCGCGGCTGTGCACCGCGTCGCCGGCGACCGGCGCGGCCGAGCGCGCCCCGGTGCCGCCGATCCGCACCTGTGAGAAGCCGTTCATCGAGCGGAAGATCGCGACGCACTTGCACATGCCGGCTTCCATGATACCGATCGCGATGCCGATGAGGGCCTCGGTCGACGAGCCGCCACCGACCACATCCATATAGAAATTGAGGCGCATCCCCAAGTCGCCGGAGATGAACGTGGCGCTCGTCGAGTCGCCGCCCGAATAGTCGAGCATGCCGTCAATGTCGGTGGGTTTGAGACCGGCGTCGAGGATCGCGTTCCTCACCGCCCAGGTGCCGAGCGCCCGGGTCGTCTTGTTGGAGCCGCGGGTGTAGGTCGTCTCGCCCACGCCGACGATCGCATATTTGTCGCGCAGGTATTTCGGGGTCGTCGCATCGACCTCTTGTCTAGGCAATGGCACGGCGTTTCTCCCTTCCCAAGTCGACCTGTCATCCCGGCGAAAGCCGGGATCCACGTATCAGCTTCCGAGTGGTTGAAGAGTGGGTTCCGGCTTTCGCCGAGATCCTACTGTCACCACAACCGATAGAACTTCAGCGCGGTGTTGTAGAACATCGCGTTCTTCTCGTCGTTCGAATAATGCTCGGCGACGCGCTTGAACGCGTTCCACAAATTGGCATAGCTGCACATCCCCTTGTCGACCGGGAAGTTGCTCTCGAACATCGCGCGATCCGGGCCGAAGGCGGCGATGCAGGTGTCGAGGGTGGGGCGCCACGCTTTCGCCAGCTGCTCCGAGGACGGCGCGCTGTCCTGCCGACCCATCTCGAAGCCGCTGAGCGAGGGCATCCCGAGCCCGCCCAATTTGATGTAGACGTTGGGGAACTGGCCGAGCTTCTGGATCTGGGTGCTCCACTCGGCAAAGACTTCTTCGCGCTTGTCGGTGAAGGGGCCGACCGCGAGCGCTCCACCGATATGGTTCAGCACGATCTTGGTTTCCGGGAAGGCGCGGGCGAGATCGACGAGGTCGCCGAGCTGCGTGTGGAACATCCACGCCTCGAAGCTGAGGTTGAGCGGCGCCAGCGCGGCAAAGCCCTCGCGCCATTGGCGATCGACATAGAGCCCCTCGCCGGAGCCCGAAGTGAAGACCCGAAGGCTCGGGTCCGCGTGCCAGGTCGCGCCGTTGCGGATACCGCGGAAGCGGCCGCCGGAGAGGATGATGTGCTGTTCGAGGACGCCCTTGGCGCGGCTGCCGATTCGGAAATCGACATTGCCGACGATCCCGGCGCAGGCGTGCGCCGCGCCGTATTTGCCGCTTTCGCTCATCGCCGAGACGCCGGCGACGAATTGGGTCTCGCCCAGCGAGCGCAACTCGGGCGGCCCCTCGGCGCGGTACATCTCGCGGCATTCGAGAAACACCGTCGCGCGGATGTTGTGCCCGCTGTTCAAATCCTCCATCAAATCGTGGAACAGGTAGCGGTTGCCCGGCCGGTCCCACAAATGGTGGTGCGGGTCGATGATCGGGCGCTCGGGTTCGAGCGCGGGTTCCTGCGTCGCGGCGAGCCAGTCCTTGCGGATCGGCAGGTGGCGGGACGCTGGGGCTGAGGATGATTGCATCGGCTCCTCCCGGATCGGGTTCGCGTTGCCTCAACTCTGCGACGGCTCGCTACCGATTGCCATGGGTTTGTCGTGAATCTTCGAGGCCGGCCGATGACCGCAACACTGACCGTCACCGCGAAAGGGCAGGTCACCCTGCGCAAGGAGGTGCTGCGGCATCTCGGTGTTGCACCCCGGCCAGAAGATTGAGGTGGATATGCTGCCGGACGGCCGCCTTGAATTGCGAGCGGCAAAACCGGCGGGTTCGATCGAGGATCTTCGGTTGCGCCCACCGACCTGGAATGAAGCCGCTCTCGATCGAAGAAATCGGCAGGATTGCCGCGGAAGGCTGGGGCTCGGCGTGCCGTCGCGCACCGGCGGCTGGACGCTGCACGCGCTGGTCGGCGGGCAGATCGTCGAGTTGCGCGTCCCCTACCCGATGGGCTTTTTTGCCAAGGGCCTCGAGGGCCGCATCGACGACCCGAAGGGCGGCTGGAAGGGTCGCGAGTTATGGGCGACTTCCGGCAACCGCACGCCGTTCCACATCGAGGGGATCGACGCGCCGGCACCGGGAGCGCCGGGCGCCACCCCGGAGACACGGTCGAGCCGCTCGTCGTCGAGTTCCAATTGCGCCCCAACCCGCTGGCGCATTGAGCGCCTATGCCATCGCCAACCGATAAGCCTTTTTGGCGGCGCCGCTGAACAGCGCGGTCTTTTCGTCGGCCGAATATCCGGCGGCGAGCCGCTTGAACGCATTCCACAGCACCTGATAGCTGCAGGTGCCCTTGTCGACCGGGAAATTGCTCTCGAACATCGACCGCCCGGGGCCGAACGCGGCGATGCAGGCCTCGATATAGGGTTTCCACGCCTTCGCCAGATCCTGCGAGGACGGCGGCTCCGGCTTCTCAAAGAAATCGAAGCCGATCATCTTCATGCCGAGACCCCCGAGCTTGACGTACGTATTCGGGAAGCCGGCGATTTGCTTGATCCCGGCATGCCAGGCGGCAAACGCCTCCTCGCGCTTGCCGGCATAGGGGCCGATCGCCAGCGGGCCGCCGACATGGTTGAGCACGATCCTCGCTTGCGGGAAGGCTTTCGCCAGATCGGCGAGGTCGCCGAGCTGGGTCTGGAACATCCAGCCATCGAAAGCGAGATCAAGCGCGGCAAGCGCAGCGAAACCCTCGCGGAAGCTCTTGTCGAGCAGCAAGCCCTGCGGCGTACCCGCGGTGAAGGTTTTGAGGAGCGGGTCATCGCTCCAGGTCGAGCCGTTGCGGATGCCGCGCAGCCGGCCATCGGAGACCGCGATATGCCGCTCCAACACACCCTTGGCGCGCGACCCGAGCTGCAGGTCGACAAAACCGACGATCCCGGCGATGCACTGCGTCGGTCCGTATTTGCCGGCGGCGCTCATCGCCGCGACGCCGTTGACGAATTCGGTCTCGCCGAGCGACTTCAGCTCGTCCGGCCCGTCGGCGCGGTACATCTCGCGGGCCTGCTCGTACATCGTCGCGACGATCTTGTGGCCGCTGCCAAGATCGGCGAGCAGCTCCGGGAAGAGGTAGCGGTAGCGCGGAGCGTCCCACAGATGGTGGTGCGGATCGATGATCGGCAGGTCGGGTTCGAGGATCTCCTCGGTATGCCGGGCGAGCCAATCCTGCCGGACCGGAGCCTGGACGGCGGGCATGGTCGGCGCCGCAGCAGACGCAGGCGCCTGCGCCTGCGCCGGACCCGATGCGATGGCGGCGGCACCGACCAGCCCGGCGCTCGCGCTCAGCACGGTGCGTCGCGACAGCGCTGCTTCTGCGGGCACAGGAGTGGTGTGTTGAATCAAGGCTGCGTTCTGGGGGATCACTCCGTTCCTCCCGAATTGCGTTTTGCTTGCGGCAACCCTGCCCCGGTGCGGCGTCGAATGCCATTTATTTAGGCGGTCCTGACGCTCTTAAACCTTAGCCAGCACGCGTTCCTTGAAGGCGCGCATCTCGGCAATCACGGCATCGGGGTCGGGTCGCTCGAAATCGAAATCGATCGCGCCGACACCGAGCTCGCGGAGCGCGCGGACGTCGCCGATGATGGCCGCATCGTCGCCGGAAAACAGGCGGCGCTCGCCATCCGAGGCGCGGGGCGGCACCGCGTCGCCGGTGCGTTTGACGCGATAGGTCAGCGCCACCGCATCGCGCGGCCTTCCGGCCGCTTCGGTCATCTGGCGCAATCGCGCGATCCCCGCCTGATAACGCGGCAGGCTGTCGAGCAGATGCGCGTTGTTGCTGCCGATCGGATACCAGGCATCGCCAAGGCGGGCGGCCCGGCGCAACGACGGGCCGCTCTCGCCGCCGACCCAGATCGGCGGATGCGGCTGCTGCACCGGCTTTGGCTCCAAGAGAAGCCCATCGTAATGAACGTAACGCCCGGCGATCCGCGGCTTCCTCTCGGTCCACAGCGCGCGGAAGGCGGCGACATATTCGTCGGTGACCGCGCCGCGCTCGGCGAACGGCGTCGTCACCACCGCGTCGAATTCCGCCTTCAGCCAACCAGCGCCGATCCCGACCGTGAGGCGCCCGCCCGACAGCACATCGATCGTCGCCAGCATCTTGGCGGCAAGCACCGCCGGCCGGTGCGGCACGACCAATACCGCCAGGACGAGCCGCAGGCGCGTCGTGATCGCGGCGAGCCAGGCGGCCAGGGTCAGCATTTCGTGGCGGTGCGCGCTGTCGGTCGAATAGAAGGCGCCGCTCTCCGAATAAGGGTAGCCGGGCTCGGCCATGTCGGGCAGTACGACATGGTCGGTCACGGTCAGATAGTCATAGCCCAGTGCCTCGCCCTCGCGCGCGATCCGGACCATGATTTCGGGCGTTGCGAGCGCCCCGCTGTTCGGCAGGTTGAAACCGAATTGCATGTCCCCTCCTGCCGTCAAGGAACGCGGGCCGTTGAAACCCGCCCGAGCTTATTTGGCCCGACCTTATTTGTCATTGCGCGCGAAGCGAAGCAATCTCGTGGCGGTTTTTCCTGATCTCGACGGGATTGCTTCGTCGCGGCGCTTCTCCTGATGGCGCATCCTCTTCCGGTGAAATCACGCGTGCAGCGCCCGCTCGAGCTGCCGCTTGTTCATTGTCGAGCGGCCGACGATGTTGCGCCGCTTGGCCTCCCGATAGAGTTCGGCGCGCGTCTTGCCGTCGCCCGCTCTGCCGCTTCTTGGTTTGGCGGAGCGTCCCTTCCCCTCCGCTTCGTCCCGGTAGGTTTCGCCCCGCCGTTCCTTCGCCTTGGTGCGGCGCAGATTGCGCGCGTTCTGCCGCGGGCTCTCGAATTTCGAGGCGCCGGCTTCATGCAGCGCGATCGCGATCGCCTGTTTCGGGTTTTTGACGGCTCTGGCGCCGCGCGCGCTCTTCAGTTCCCCGTGCTTGAATTCGTGCATGACCCGTTCGACGGTCTCGCGCTGCGCCGGGGTTTCCTGCCTCGTCCTCATTTCCGCCTCCTGAGTTCGTGATGCATACCGCCGCGCCGGGAAAAACCGGGCGGCTCTATGATGAGTGACGCCCTGGCGGCCGGTCGGGTTCCGTGCCCAGCCTTGCATTGAATGCGGTTCCCGGCGAAATTCGCGGGGATGGGGAAATCGAAGGCAAAACGACAGGTTATCGGCGTGGTGTCGCAAAAGGGCGGCGTGGGGAAGTCGACGCTTTGCCACCTGATCGCGCGTGAGGCGGCGGTTTCCGGCAAGCAGGTAAAAATCCTCGATTTCGACACCAAGCAGATGACCTCGACCGACTGGGTGCGGGCGCGTCAGGAGCGCGATCTCGAGCCGGCAATCGAGGCCGAGCCGGCCAAAAACATCGGCAGCGCGCTCAAACACAATCGCGGCTACGACATCATCCTCCTTGATGGGGCTGCCGGAACGCCGAAACGCACCGCTCAGCTGGCCCGGGAATGCGACTTGATCGTGTTGCCGACAGGCGCCTCGCGCGCCGACCTGGTTCCGACCCTGGCGCTCGCCCGTCGCATCGCCGAGATGCACGTCGCCACGGACGGTCCGGTGTTCGCGCTGTGCCGGGTATTGACCGAGAGCGAGGCCGCAGAGGCGCGGGCGACGATCGGCGGGGCCGGCTTCGAGACGTTGGAGGGGGAGCTGGCCGAGCGCCCGGGGTATCGTCAGGCGCAGAATCTTGGTCGCAGCGCGAGCGAAACCGGGTTTCCCTCGCTCAATGCCAGGGCACGCCGGCTCGCGCGCGCCATTCTCGACCGCCTCGCCTGGCAGCGCGCCCCGCTGCGGTAGCAGCACAAGTTTGACGTCTCGGCGGGATGCGGCCGGCTCAGCGTGTACGGCTGCGTCTCGCGGTCCGGCTGGCCTTCGGGCGCTACCCCTTGCCGAGGAGTTGTGTAGAGGGCATTCTGCTGGAGGCAGAGCCTTCCTTCCCCCGGAGGCCCGTATCTCGACCGAGATCGAATTAAAGCTGGCAACACGGGATGCCGATCTGCCGGCTGTGCGGCGCGTGCTGAAGGACATGGCGGCGGGTGCGGGCGCCGAGCGCTCCAAGCTCGTCAGCACATACTTCGATACCGAGGACCGCGCGCTGGCGCGGCAGGGATCGGTGTTGCGGGTGCGCCGACATAACGGGCATTACATCCAAACCGTCAAGTCGGCGGGGGTGCCGGGCAGTACCCCGCTCGCTCGCGGCGAGTGGGAAGACACGATCGCCGGTGATCGTCCCGACCCGCTGGCTTCCGAAAGCGGCCGCTTCCTCACCTCCGATATTGCCGCCCGGGTCGCCCCAGTCTTCCGCACCGAGGTCGCCCGACTTGTCACCGACCTCTCGCCGGTCCCCGGCACGCACATCGAGGCGGCGATCGACCGCGGCGCGATCCGCGTTCCGGGCAAGAAGCCGGGCGAACGCATCAGCGAGATCGAGCTCGAGCTGAAAAGCGGTCCCGTCACCGCGCTTTACGATATCGCGCTGCGGTTGCTGGCGGCTGCGCCGGTCCGCCTCGAATGGCGCAGCAAGGCCGAGCGCGGTTATCGGCTTGCCGCCGGACGTCCGATCACGCGGGGAGTGCACGCCGAGCCGGTGGCGCTCGATCCGACGCTGAGCGCCGAGCAGGCGCTGCAATGCATTGGCCGCGCCTGCCTCGACCAGATATTGCGCAACGAGGCCGCAATCTTCGCTGGAGAAGCGGACGGGGTTCACCAGATGCGCGTTGCGGTTCGCCGCCTGCGCGCCGTCCTCTCTGGGTTCCGCAAGATGCTGCCGCCGGAGCAGCGGCGCTGGGCGAGCGGCGAATTGCGCTGGCTCGCCGACGCACTCGGCGAGGCGCGCGACGTCGATGTCTTCGAGAGCGCGCTGATCCGTCCGGCGCGCGAGGCCTTGCCCGATGTCGCGGCGCTGCGGGTGCTGAGCGCGGCGGCGCGGCGGCGGCGACGGGTCGCCTATGGCGCCGCGCGGCGGGCGGTCCGCTCGCGGCGCTACACCGCACTGCTCCTCGGCCTGATGCGGTGGTTCGACGGCCGCGGCTGGCGCGACGGGGAGGTCGCCCCGGCGCTGGAGCAACCGATCGGCGATGTCGTCCCGCCGCTGCTCGACAAATTGCGCCGGGCAGCGAAGCGGCGCGGCAAGCGCTTCGCCCGGCAATCCGCCGCGGAACAGCACAAGCTGCGGATCGTGCTCAAAAAGCTTCGCTATACCAGCGAGCTGCTGGGCGGCCTCTATGATGCCGGAGCGGTCGACAGGTTTACCGCCGGGCTCAAACGCCTGCAGGACGAGCTCGGCGACGCAAATGACGTGCGCGCCGCGCAGGACCTCGTCGCCGAGCTGGCGCGCGGCACAAACGGCGCCATCATCGCCCGTGCCGGCAAGATCGTCCTCGCCTGGCACCAGCGCCGGGTTATCGCGCGTCAGCCGAAAATTCGCCGGCATCTGCGCCGAATGTTCGACGCCGACCCGTTCTGGCGCGGCTGATGGCGCTGTGAGGCGGCCCCGTCTGGTCCGCCCGGAAGGCGCTTCCAATTCTATGCGGCGCTGGCCTCGGCGCTGAGCCCGGTCGCCGGCGCGGCGGTCGAGATATCCGGCGATCTCGCCGGAAGGGTCAGGGTTACCGTCGTACCGTGTCCCTTGCGGCTTTCGATACGGAATGAACCGCCATGCAGTTCCGTCAATCGTCGCGCCAGCGGAAGCCCAAGGCCGGTACCCTCATGACGGCGGGCGATGCCGGCATCGACCTGGCCGAACGGCTCCAACGCGATTTTGATTTCAGCCTCGCTCATGCCGACGCCGGTGTCCCGCACTTCGAATGCGATGGTATCGGGGTCAGGCTGGCGCACGGTGATGACGATCGATCCCCCGGGTTCGGTGAACTTGACGGCATTCGACAGCAGATTGAGCAGAATCTGCTTCAGCCGCATCGCGTCGGCGACGATCAGCGGCAGAGCGCGCTCGACATCGACCGAGAGCTGCAATTCGCCTGCGTTCGCACGCTCCTTGATCAGTGCGACGCAGGCATTCACGATGGCGCGGGGATCGATGTCGTCCTCAGGATTGAGATCGAGCTTTCCTGCGTCAACCTTAGCCAGATCAAGAATATCGTTGATGATATCGTGCAGGTGACGCCCGCTCCGATAAATCATCTCGACATATTCCGCCTGCTTTTCGCGAAGAGGTCCGGCAAGACGCTGAGTGAGCAGCTCGGAAAAACCGAGGACCGCATTGAGCGGCGTGCGTAATTCATGGCTCATGTTGGCCAGGAATTGGGATTTCGCGCGATTGGCTGCCTCCGCCGCGCTTTTTGCTTCGCGCAAGCCGCGTTCGGCAAGGATTGCCTCGGTAACGTCGCGTGCGGTCCCGCGGTAGCCGAGAAAGCGCCCCGACGGATCGAAGACCGGGTTACCGCTGACCGATACGATGCGCTCGGGGCCGGCCCCGATTTTCCTCTGATAGACAAAGTTGCGGAACGGCTCATGCCGGTTCAGCGCGGCATAATGTTCGTCCCACAGGCACATATCGTCCTGGCGATCGGCCGCCAACTCGCTGCGCGTTTGACCGATCGCGGCGCGCGGGTCTTGACCGAACAGGCTGAGCTCATCCGACACGAAAGTGAACCGATGTCGTTCGTCGGTTTCCCAGAACCAATCCGAGCTGGTGCGCGCAAAATCGCGAAACCGCGTTTCGCTTTCGCGCAGCGCATCCGCCGCCATGGCCCGTTCGGTTGCCGCCCGTTCGCGAGCACCGACACGTGCCTGGAACAGGATGGCAAAGCCAATTGCCGTGGCCAGCGCGCCCATTGCGATCAGGATCGACTGACGCCGCCAATCGGCCAGCGCCGCGTCTTCCGAAATCGTCACCGTCACCGCCAGTGGATAATCGTGCAGCGGGTGCACCGAGACAACGCGCGCAATTCCGTCCACGTAGCCCGGCGTTCGGTAGGTGCCGCCGCCCTTCGCTACCATGGCGTACCAGGGCGATGCCGATGCCAGTTTCTCGCCCATCATCTTCTCGGCACGGGGGTATCGGGCGATCATTATGCCGTCGCCGCGGAAGATGCCTATCGATCCGCCTTGCGGGTTGATCACCCGGTAGAAATCCTCGAAATATCGGATTTCTATCAGCGCGATCAGAACCCCAAGGAACTCGCCGTGCGGCCCACTGACGCGGCGCCCCAGGAAAAAGGTCCATGTTCCGGTGACCCGATCCGGGCGCGGCGCGCCGATGAAAATACCGGCATCGTCATGGTCGCGAAAATGCGTGTAATAGTCCCGGTCGGACAGGTCGATGACAGGGATGGGCCACTGCCGCGAGCTGTTGATCAAGTTGCCGCCGGCGCCCACCAACCCAATCGCCCTGGCCTGCGGCAGATTCTCCTGACGGGCGGTCAGAAAGTGGTGGACCTGTTCGGTCCCCATGATGCGCTTCAGCTCGTCGGGGCTATCGATATCCGCCGCCACGACCTTGGCCTGGACCTCCTTCAGGACGAGATCGACAGCCTGCATCGAGCGCGCGGTTTGCTCGGCCAGGACGGTGCCGAGATTGGTGATCTCGCGCCGATAGCTGGCGATCGTTTCTTCGCGGCGGTCCCAAATCGTAAGCCAGGCCGCAACTACCGTCACTGCAACGAGGAAGATCCCCGCGACGGAGAGGCGGCAGCTGAGAGCGGACCGGCGCCTGGGCGCCTCGGGTTCAACCATTATCCGTACATCCAGCGCGCGGGTCTCAAGCCGACAGCCACAAGCCGATCAAGTGGGCACAACCCCCGAAGGTAAACCTGAATTGGTAAACAAATCACTCCGGCACCGGTTGGCGATGTGCTCGCAAAGGGTGCATTCCGGGGTACCGAACATTCCGCCCCTCCTGTCGGCCCCAATTTCGCTATAGTCGGGCCGCAGCGGGGATCGCCGTCTGACCAAGGGAGAAAATCGATGAGTCTCACATTGGAGGAAGCCAATCGCATCCTCGCCGGCGCGTTGGCGAAGGCGCGGGAGCTCAACATCAAGGTCAGCGCCGCGGTGTGCGACAGCGGCGGCCGGCTGATCGCGCTGCAGCGGATGGACAATGCGATCTGGGCGAGCGTCTATGGCAGCCAGGGCAAGGCGGTCGCTTCCGCGGCGTTCGGCCGGACCAGCGGCGAGATGGCGGCGCGCGCCGACCAGCCGACGCCACGCGGCATCGCCGCGGCGGAGGGCGGCCACATGATCATGGGCCAGGGCGCGGTGCCGATCATCCGCCACGGCGTCATCGAGGGCGCCTGCGGGGTCGGCGGCGGAACCTCCCAGGAGGACGAGGACTGCGCCCGCGCCGGGGTCGCGCTGCTGTAGACGGTACGACAACAACCGGTTCAGCCCGCCGCCTTTCCTCCTAACTCGTCCAACCGCTGCGCCAGGCGGTCGAGGTCCCAGTCCCGGGCCAGTGCGGCGGCCCTGCCCCAGCTGGGCCTCTGGTCGTCGAGGTCGGGCAGCGGCGCTGCGGCATCCATCGTCGCGATGCGGCGGTAGATCCGCAACTGGTCGGCCTGGGCGGCGAGAAGACCGCCGGCGAAAGCGTCCTCGAGGGTCGGATATTTGTGCAGCAGCGCCGCCGCCCCCTTTGCGCCAACACCGCGGGCGCCGGGCAGCTGGTCCGACGGGTCGCCGCGCAGCGCGATGAAATCGGGCACCTGTTGCGGCTCGACCCCATAGCGTGCGCGAACCTCGGCGGGCCCGATGCGCGCCAGCTCGCCGGCCTTGACCGGATAGAGGATCGTCGTCCGATCGGAGGCGAGCTGGAAGGAGTCGCGATCGCCGCTGGCGACCAGCGCGCACCCGCCGCGCCGTTCCTCGGCGGCGACCCCGGCCGCCAGAAAATCGTCGGCCTCGTAGCCCGCCGCCTTGGCGTTGGCAAAGCCGCACGCCGCGACGAACTGCGGCAGCGTTGCGAGCTGCTCGACCAGTTCGTCAGCGAATTCCCGCCCGGCCTGATAGGCCGGGAACAGCTTCTGCCGATAGGTCGGTGCGCCGAGCGTGTCCCAGCCGACCAGCACGGCGCGCGGCTCTTCGGTTTCGTAGAGCCGCAGCAAGAGGTTCGCAAAACCGAGGATCGCCCCGCCGCCCTTGCCGCCGCGTCGCCGGATCGATTTCGGCAAAGCGTGATAGGCGCGATGCGCGAACGAGTCGCCGTCGACGACCAGCAACGGTCGGTTCACGACACCCTCACGGTGGAGAACGCTTTCTGCATCTTGGCCCCCTCTCGGGTATTATGACCTCGGTCGTCCGCTTTTGGGACAGGAGCGCACAATGAGCGACGCAGCCTTGGGGCCGGGTGGGATCGAGCGGCCTGTGCTGGCCAACGAGCCGGGCGATTATTGGGGCAGCGACGCCGTTGCGCTGATGCTGCGCGAATTGGACCTTCCCTATGTCGCGCTCAACCCCGGCGCCTCCTATCGCGGTCTGCACGACAGCCTGGTCAATCTCCTTGGCAACCGCCAGCCGCAGATGCTCTTGTGCCTGCACGAGGAGCACGCGGTCGCGATCGCCCATGGCTACGCTAAGGTGGCCGGCCGTCCGATGGGCGCGATCGTGCACAGCAATGTCGGGCTGATGCACGCGACGATGGCGATCTTTGACGCCTGGTGCGATCGCGTGCCGGTTGTCGTGCTCGGCGCCACCGGGCCGGTCGACGCGGCGAAGCGCCGGCCATGGATCGACTGGATCCACACCGCCCAGGACCAGGGCGCGCTGATCCGCAATTTCACCAAATGGGACGACCAGCCGGCTTCGGTCGCGGCGGCGGCCGAAGCGCTGCTGCGCGCCTACCGGATGGCGATGACGCCGCCGCGGGGCCCGGTATATATCTGCCTCGACGCCGCCTTGCAGGAGAGCCGGATCGGCGCCCTGCCGCAATTGCCGGATGCCGCGCGCTTTCGCCCGCCGAGCGCCGTCGCGCCCGACCCGGCGGCGCTCGCAGAAGCCGCCGCGTTGCTCCAGGCCGCCGAGCGGCCGCTGATCCTGGTCGGTCGCACCTCGCGCGGCGAGGCCGAGTGGCAGCGCCGGGTCAAGCTGGCCGAGGCGCTTGGCGCGATCGTGTTGACCGACGCCAAGACCGGCGCCGGCTTTCCCTCGACGCATCCGCTGCACGGCCCGCCGGCCGGCAACAACCCGAGCGCCGACGCTTCCGCCCTCATTCGCGCGGCCGATGTGGTGCTGAGCCTCGATTGGGTCGATCTCGCCGGCGCGTTGAAGGCGGGCTGGGGCGAAGACCCGGTCGGCAGCAAGGTCGTCCTCGCCTCGATCGATCACCTCGGGCACAACGGCTGGAGCATGGATTACCAGGGTCTGCCGCCGACCGACCTGCACCTCGCGGTCGAGCCCGACATCGCGGTCGCGGCGCTCTTGCCGCTGCTGCGGCCGCGCCAGCCGGGTTGGCCCGAGCGGCCGGCGGCCAACCTGCAGCCACCCGACCTCGGCAGCGGTGAGGCGATTACCCCGCTGGCGCTCGCGGCGGCCTTGCGCGAAGCGGTCGGCAATCGCCCGACCTGCCTCATTCGCGGCCCGCTTGCCTGGGCCGGCAACACCTGGGATGTCGCCCACCCGCTCGACGCGCTGGGCGGCGATGGCGGCGGCGGGGTCGGCGCCGGCCCGGGGATGGCGGTCGGCGCCGCGCTGGCCCTGCGTGACAGCGGCAGGCTGCCGGTCGCGGTGCTCGGCGACGGCGACTTTCTGATGGGGTGCACCGCGCTGTGGACCGCAGCGCACTACCGCATCCCACTGTTGGTTGTCGTTTCCAACAACAACTCGTTCTTCAACGACGAGCTGCACCAGGACCGCATGGCCCGCCAGCGCGGCCGGCCGGTCGCCAATCGCTGGATCGGCCAGCGCATCGCCGACCCCGAGCCCGATCTCGGCATGCTGGCGCGCGCCCAGGGCGGCGAGGGCTTTGGCCCGATCCGCCGGCCGGACGAGCTATCGCGCGCCTTGCGGGCCGCGATCGACTGCGTCGCGGGCGGCGGCGTGGCGGTCGTCGATGTCCGCGTCGAGCCCGGTTACGCCCCGGTCAACAGCGCCGCGATCGGGCGCGGCTGAGCGCGGTGATCGGGGCCGAGCCGCCCCGGCCCCGCTCCGACGGCTACCGCTCGCGCCAGCGCCGTTCCTGCATCTGGCGAAGCCAGGGCCGCCCGAAGGCGCGGGCGAGATCCCGCTTCTCCGCGTCCCGCAGGTCCGCCAGCATCACCGCCGGCAGACGGCGCAGGATGCGCTCCCCGCGGGCGATCGCGACGCGATCGAGGTCTTCCTCGCTCAACTCGGCGAGGAATTTGATCGCTCTCGGCGAGCCGGCCCAGTTGCGGCGAAACTGTGGGTTCAAGGCCGGGTCGGATGGGTTGTGTGACATCACTCCTCCTTCTCGAGCGCACCGCAGGCGCACCGATAGCGTGCGGGCGGTGACAATCGAGGAATCGGTGTGGGGAGTTAGGTCACGGCGGGCAGATAGGCGGTCCTGCCCTGGCTGTCAACCTGTAGCCGGCTGCCGCGTGATGCTAGTTTTATTCGCTACCGATCACCGCTGCGGAGGCGGGGCATGACAGAGGAGGTCGACACCATCCGACGCGCACCGGCACGCGAGCACAGCAGCCTGCGGGTCCCGCGCGGCACCGATCTCGTCGAATGGTATTTCGAGCAGGGCTGGACCGACGGGCTGCCGGTCGTGCCGCCGACCCCGGAAGCGGTCGATGCGGCGGTCGCGGCGCTCGGCGGCGACCCCGATTTCGTCGAGTGCCGGGTGCCGCCGCGCTATGGCGCCCTGACGCGCGAGGTGCTCGCGATCAACCTGGTGATGGCCGGCTGCAAGGCGGAGTACGCCGATGTGGTGCGCGCCGCGTTGCTGGCGTTGGCCGCCCCCGCCTTCAACCTCAACGGCGTCCAGGCGACGACCCATATGGCGGCGCCGCTGCTCGTGGTGAACGGGCCCCGGGCGCGCGAGATCGGCATGAACGGCGGCGCCAACGCCTTCGGCTCAGGCAACCGCGCCAATGCCACGATCGGCCGCGGCATCCGCCTCGTGCTGCTCAATGTCGGCGGCGCCTGGCCCGGCGACCTCGACAAATCAACCCTCGGGCATCCCGGCAAATACACCTACGCCGTCGCCGAGAACGAGGCCCTGAGCCCGTGGGCGCCCTATCACGTCGAGAAGGGCTTTGCGGCCGAGGATTCCACCGTCTTCGTCATCGCCGCCGAACCGCCGCACAGCGTCACCAACCATGTCGCCGACGATCCCGAAGGCATCCTCGACAGCGTCGCGTCGGCGATGCGCACGATCGCCCACAACAATGCGGTCTCGTCGGGCCATTGCACCGTCGTGATCGGCCCCGAACATGCCCGAACGATCGCCGCCAAGGGCTGGAGCCGGCACGATGTGAAGAGCTATCTGCACATGAACGCTTACAATCTGTTTCGCGAGCTGGCGTTCGATCACCGCTACGGCCGGGTCTACAACCGCAACCTGCCGAAATGGTACAAGCGCGAGCCGGAATCGCGCATCCCGATCGTGCCGAGCCCCGACCACATCCACCTGTTTGTGATCGGCGGCGCGGCTGGGCGGTTCTCCGCCTTCATCCCGGGCTGGGGGCATATGTCGTCCCCGGTATTGCGCGGCATCGAGGGCGGCGCCACTGGCACGCCGGTCTGTGTCGACGGCACGTGTTATTTATGAACGGGAGGCAAGCAATGGCCGATAAAGGGTACGAAATCGTCTTTGATCCGCGCGGCCGCATCGATGTTGAGCGGACTGCGCCGGCGCCGCGGGTTGCATCGCTCGCCGGGCTGCGGCTCGGGGTCCTCGACAACACCAAATGGAACGCCGGACGGCTATTGCGCAAAACCGCCGCGCGGCTGGGCGAGGAGTTCGGTTTCGCCGCGGTCAACACCTACCGCAAGGAAAGCTTCGCCAAACCCGCAGACCCCGCGCTTCTCGCCGGGATCGCCGCCGACAACGACATCGTCCTGACCGCGATCGGCGATTGAGGGTCGTGCACTTCGTGCTGTACGCATGATGGCATCGCACTCGAAGCGCTGGGGCGGCCGACCGCGGTGATTGTGACGAGCGAGTTCCGGCACGAGGCCGAGGTTCAGCGCGCGGCGCTCGGCATGCCCGATTTGCTGCCGGTGGTGATCGATCACCCGCTCAGCACCCTTTCGGATGCCGAGATCGATGCCCGCGCCATGCAAGCGGCCAAGCAGGCCGTGCGGATCTGGTCCGGATGATGGGCCAGTATTATAGTGGTAATCAACCTTTGACATAGTTGGAAACGCGATGAGCACCAATGTGCACCTGACGCCCGAGTTGGAGCGCTTCGCCCGCGATTGCGTCGCCGAAGGGCGATATAACAACGTAAGCGAGGTGGTCAGATCGGGCTTGCGCCTGCTGCAGGAGCTGGAGGAGCAGCGCCGCCAATTCACCACCATGCTGGATGAAGCCGTAGCGGAGGCCGATCGCGAAGGAACTTTTACGGTGGCGGAGGTCCTTGCCGAATTGGATGGGATCATCGACGTCGCCAAGAATTGACCGCCGCGGTTATTGCGCCGCGCGCTCGCCGCGATCTGGTCGCCGCGGCGCGCTGGATCAGCAAGGACAATCCTGCGGCAGCGCGGGCGCTGCGCGACGCAGTAGCCAGCGCGGCCGAGCGCATCGGAACATATCCGCGGATTGGTGTGGTTCGTCGCGATCTGACGAGCGGGCCATATCGGTTCGTGATGTTGACCGGGTTTCCCTATTTGATCGTCTATGCTGAAGACCACGACCCGCCGCTGATCGTCCGCGTCATTCACAGTGCGCGTGATTTGCCGCGGCTTTTGCGGGACCTGCCGTCGCGATGACCCAGGAATTCGACCGTCGAAACCACCGCTTTCTGGAGAGCCGGTATTTCGAGGACCTCGCGATCGGCGAGCGCTTCTACATCCCGAGCCGGACCGTCACCGAGGCCAATTTCGCCGCGTTCCAGACGGTCTCGGCCGACAATCACCCGATCCACTACGATGTCGAATATTGCCGCGAGCGCGGCCATCCCGGCCCCTTGGCGCACGGGTTTCAGGTGCTGTGCTTTACCGCGGCCGGCGCCGGCACCTTCGCCCATGTCATCGGCGACTCGCTGATCGCCTTTATCGAGCAGTCCTCCCGCTTCCTGAAGCCGGTCTACCCCGGCGACACGCTCTACCCGAGCCTCCGAGTCGCCGCGCTGACGGCGCAGCGCACGACCGGGGTCGTGACGATCGCGGTCACCGTGCACAACCAGAAGAACGAGCTGGTGCTGGAGGGCGAGCAGAAATACCTGCTAAGGAAGCGGTATCCGGAAGAGCCGGTCACGTCATAGCGGAATTCGCTCGCATGCGACCCGCCGGAAGTTCTCTGACACCCGCGCGAAGTCCACGATTTCGACCGTATAGAGGGTCGGCGCCTCTTCGAGTTCGTCCTCGATCGCGGCAAGCACGCGGCGCGGCACCGGCGCCGGGCCTTCGATACCGACATCGATATCGGGACGATCGTGGGCCGTGCCGGTCGCGCGCGAGCCAAACAAGAACACGCGGTAGGCGGGATCGGGGAGATGCCGCCGCACCACCGCTGCGGCAAACCGGGCTACGTCGTCGGGTTTCTGAAGCACGCGCATGTCGCCGTCATTCTATCACAGGCCGCGCAGCACCCTTCACCCCAGCTCGATGACCGCGGCGATGAGGTCGGCGGCGCGCCGGCAAGCCGCCTGCGAGACATCGCGGTGCGTCACCGCGCGTAGCGTGCGCGGGCCGAGCGCCGAGATAAGCACCCCTGCCTCCTTGGCACGCGCCGTGATCGCGGCGGCATCCGGCATCCCGGGGGCAAGCTGGAAGACGATGATGTTGGTCTCGACCGTCGCCAGATCGAGCACGATCCCCGAGAGGCCGGCGAGCCGCTCGGCGATCAGCCGCGCATTGGCGTGGTCCTCGCCAAGCCGTGCGACATGGTGGTCGAGCGCGTAGAGCCCGGCGGCGGCGAGGATGCCGGATTGCCGCATCGCGCCGCCGAGCATGCGGCGCGCCCGCACCGCCCGCGCGATATCGGGCGCGCTGCCGGCAAGGACGCTGCCGACCGGACACCCCAGCCCCTTCGACAAGGCGACCGAGACCAGGTCGAAGGGTTGCGCCAGCTCGGCGAGGCTGAGGCCCGAGGCGGCCGCGGCGTTGAACAGACGGGCGCCGTCGAGATAGGAGGCGACCCCCGCGGCGCGCGCCGCGGCGCAGATCTCGACCGCGTCGGTCTGCGGAAAGACGACGCCGCCGCCGAGATTGTGGGTGTTTTCAATCACCACCAGACCGGTCGCGGGAAGCACGATATGCCCTGCAGGCTTTAACGCGGCGCGGAAATCGTCGGCGGTGAACAGGCCGCCTCGGCCGATCGTGGTGAACAGCACCCCGGCATTGGCGGCTCCCGCGCCGGCCTCGAGCCACAGCATATGTGCGTCAGCGACAATCACCTCGTCGCCCGGCCGGGTCAGCAGCTTGAGCGCGATCTGGTTTGACATCGTGCCGCTCGGCACAAACAGGGCGGCAGCTTTGCCGAGCATGTCGGCGATGCGCTCTTGCAGCCGATTGACCGAGGGGTCCTCGCCATACTGATCGTCGCCGACCGGCGCCTCGGCCATCGCCCGCCGCATGCCGGGCGATGGCCGGGTCACGGTATCCGACCGCAGATCGATCGGTTCGCCGAGTTCGCTCATCGCCACCTCCGTGGAGCCGATCCGGAGCCCAATCGTCAGCGATAAGACCATTACAGCCGGGTTGCAATCGGCGGTGAAGCATGGTGTCATCGCCCATGACTGTCTCACCGCGTGAGACGAGGGGTGTGTGGCACAGCTGGCGCGGCCTCGTCTGCGCCAGTTTGTTTTTTGCGACATCGCTTGGCGCGGCGGCGCTGGTGCAGGAGCCGCGGTTTTTTCGCATCGGCACGGCGGCGACCGGCGGCAGCTTTTTCGCGATCGGAGGTCTGGTGGCCGGCGCCATCTCGAGCCCGGCCGACGGCCCACTCTGCGGCCATGGCGGCGGTTGCGGCGTTCGCGGGCTGGTCGCGGTCGCTCAGGCAACCCCCGGCTCGGTCGAGAACCTCCGCCTGATCAATGCCGGTCAGCTTGAATCCGGCTTCGCGCAGGCCGATCTGGCCGGCTGGGCGTATACCGGGATCAAAGCGTTCGCCGAAGCGGGCCCGCTGCGGCAGCTTCGGGCGATCGCCAGCCTGTTTCCCGAAGCCGCCCACCTCGTCGTCCGCGCCGACAGTCCGATCCATTCGGTCGCCGATCTCGCGGGCAAAATCGTCTCGCTCGGCGAGGCGGGTTCCGGCAGCGCTGCCGATGGCGCGGTCCTGCTCGCGGCGGCCGGGTTTGGCGAGCATGATCTCACCCGCAAACACCTGCGGCCCGGGCCGGCTTCCGAGGCGCTCAAGGACGGTACGCTCGATGCCTTCCTGGTGGTTGGCGGCTACCCCGTTCCGGCCATTCGCGGGCTTGCCGCGGCGGTGCCGATCCGGCTGGTTCCGATCGACGGGAAGATCGTCGATACGCTGAAAAAGGATTTCCGCTTCTACTATCCGACCGAGATCCCGGGCGGCGACTATCCCGGCATCGACGACGCCACGCCCTCACTGGGCTTCTCCGCGCTCTGGCTGGTCAACGCCGATATCGACGCCGATCTGGTTTATGCGATAACCCAGGCGTTGTGGCATCCGGCGACGGCACGTTTGCTGGCCTCTCGCGACCCGATCGGCGACCGCATCAGGCTCGACCGCGCGATCGAGGGGCTTTCGGTCCCGCTTCATCCCGGCGCGGCGCGCTTTTATCGAGAGGCCGGGATGGAAGTCGGCGACGTTCCCGGGGCGGTCACCGAACCGGTCAAGCAAAAGGGACCTTGAGCCGGGTTGTCGCCGACCGCCTTTTCCCGCAGCATCGCCAGGACATTGGACGGCAGGATGAATTTCCTCGAAAACTGGCACGATTATTGGTCGCCGCACGAGGCGATCGAGACCTCGCCCAAGATCTCCGACGAGGTCAAGTACACGACCTGCTACATGTGCGCCTGCCGCTGCGGCATCAAAGTGCACCTGAAGGATGGCGGCATCCGCTTTATCGAGGGCAACCGCAAGCACCCGGTCAACCGCGGCGTGATTTGCGGCAAGGGCGCTTCCGGCATCATGCAGCAGTATTCGCCGGCAAAGCTCAGAAAGCCGCTGCTGCGGGTCGGCGAACGCGGCTCCGGCGAATTTCGCGAGATCGAATGGGACGAGGCGATCGCGACGGCGCTCCAATGGCTGTCGCGGATCCGCGCCGACGACCCCAGGAAGCTGGCGTTTTTTCCCGGCCGCGACCAGAGCCAGTCCCTGACCGGGTTTTGGGCAACGCAATTCGGCACGCCGAATTTTGCCGCGCATGGCGGGTTCTGCTCGGTCAACATGGCGGCGGCCGGGATGTACACCCTCGGTGGCAGCTTTTGGGAGTTTGGCGAGCCCGATTGGGAGCGCACCCGCCTCTTCCTGATGTTCGGGGTCGCCGAGGACCACGATTCGAACCCGATCAAGCTCGCCCTCTCCGGGCTGCGCCGGCGCGGCGCCAAATTCATCTCGGTCAACCCGGTGCGCACCGGGTATTCGGCGATCGCCGATGAATGGATCGGCATCCGCCCCGGCACCGACGGGCTGCTCGTGCTGGCGCTGATCCACGAGCTGTTGCGCGCCGACAAGATCGATTTCGCCTATCTCGGCCATTATACCAATGCGGCCTGGCTGGTGATCCAGGCGCCGGGCGAAGCCGATGATGGCCTCTTCGCGCGCAATGAAGCCGGTGAGCCGCTGGTGCTTGGTGGCGCCGGTGGGCTGGCGAGTGCGCTGCAGCCGGACGTAGAGGTGCGCGTCGTCGGTGAGGCGAAGCTGCCGGACGGCCGCCGTGCGGTGCCGGTGTTTCAGCTCGTCGCCGAACGCTATCTCGACCCGCGCTACGCGCCGGAAGCGGTGGGCGCGACGTGCGGCATTCCCGCCGAGCGAATCCGCGGCCTCGCCGCCGAGATTGCCGCGGTCGCTTTCAAGCAGGAGATCGAGATCGCCCAACCGTGGACCGACTGGGCCGGGCGGGTGCATTCGTCGATGAAGGGGCGGCCGGTCTCGATCCATGCGATGCGCGGCATCTCGGCGCATTCCAATGGGTTCCAGACCTGCCGTGCGCTCCATCTGCTGCAGATGCTGTTGGGTACGATCGATGTGCCCGGCGGCTGGCGCTACAAATCGCCCTATCCAAAACCCGCCCCACCGGGCCCCAAACCGGCCGGGAAGCCCGGCCAGGTCGCGCCCGGAAAACCGCTGGCCGGGGCGCCGCTCGGCTATGTGCTGGCGCCCGAGGACCTGCTGCTCGACGAGGACGGCCAGCCGGCGCGCATCGACAAGGCGTTTTCGTGGGAAGCGCCGATCGCCGCGCATGGACTGATGCACATGCTGATCCGCAACGCCTGGAAGGGCGACCCCTACCCGATCGACACGCTCTTTATGTACATGGCCAACATGGCATGGAACTCGGCGATGAACACGACCGAGACGATGCGCATGCTGACCGACAAGGACCCGGTCACCGGCGAGTACAAGATCCCGCGGATCATCTATTCCGACGCCTATTATTCCGAGACCGTGGCCTTTGCCGATCTGGTGCTGCCCGATACGACCTATCTCGAACGCTGGGATTGCATCTCGCTGCTCGACCGGCCGATCGGCAGCGTCGATGGCCCGGCGGATTCGATCCGCCAGCCGGTGGTCGCGCCGGATCGCGACGTGCGCCCGTTCCAGGATGTGCTGATCGAGTTGGGCGCCCGGCTCGGCCTCCCGGCCTTTATCGACGCCGACGGCGCGCCGCGCTTCCCCCGCGGCTACCAGGATTACATCGCGCTCCATGAGCGCACCCCCGGCATCGGCCCGCTCGCCGGCTGGCGCGGCGAGAATGGCGAGGCGAATGGCAAGGGCGCGCCAAACCCAAAGCAGCTCGACCGCTATGTCGCCAATGGCTGTTTCTGGAGGTACGAGCTGCCGCCGGAGCAGCTGTTCTTCAAGCACGCCAACAAGGCCTATCTCGAAGGTGCCGTGGCGATGGGGCTGATCCCGGCGGCCGAGCCGATCATCCTGCAGCTTTATGTCGAGCCGCTGCAGCGCTTCCGTCTCGCCGCCCAGGGGCACGGGCCAGTCGTGCCGCCGCCGAAGGACCGGGCGCGGATCGAGACCTATTTCGACCCGCTGCCGTTCTGGTACCCGCCGTTCGAAGAGGCGCGCAGCGAGCCGCACAGCTTCCCATTGCACGCGATCACCCAGCGGCCGATGCAGATGTACCATTCCTGGCACTCGCAGAATGCCTGGTTGCGCCAGATCCTCGGCCAGAATCGCCTGTTCATGAACCGGGTCACGGCGCGCGGCCTCGGGCTCGCCGACGACGACTGGGTCTGGGTGTCGAGCCATGCCGGCCGGATCGAGGCCCAGCTCAAACTGATGGACGGGGTCAACCCCGACACGGTGTGGACCTGGAACGCGATCGGCAAGCGCAGCGGCGCGTGGAACCTCGCCGCCGAGTCACCCGAATTCACGCGAGGCTTTTTGCTGAATCATCTGATCACGGAGATGCTGCCCGATGGCGGTGGCGATGGTGGTGCTGGTCCCGGGGCCAACGCCGACCCGATCACCGGGCAGGCGGCCTGGTATGATCTGCGGGTGCGGGTCGAAAAAGCGCTTCCCGCCGAAGCCGGCCACAGCGCCCCTCGTTTTCCCACGCTGCCACGCCTGCTCTCACTAAGGTCGCCGCCCGATATGCTGCGCTACCGGGCTCGCCGCCCCGACAACGAAGAGCCGCGGGAGCCTACGATATGACCGACCTGCCGCTTTCGCATCCTGGCCAGAAAAAGCTCGGCCTCGTCATCGACCTCGATCTCTGCGTCGGCTGCCATGCCTGCGCCACCGCCTGCAAGGAGTGGAATACCGGCGGCCACATGGCGCCGCTGCCCGATTTCAACGCCTATGGCGACGGCGCCTGGGGGGTATGGTTCAACCGCATCCATTCCTTCGAGGAGGGCGAGGGCGCCGGCGCGCGCACGGTGCATTTCCCGAAATCCTGCCTGCATTGCGATGAGCCGGCCTGCGTCACGGTGTGCCCGACCGGCGCCTCCTACAAGCGCGCCGAGGATGGCATCGTGCTGGTCAATGAAAGTCTGTGCATTGGCTGCAAGCTGTGCTCCTGGGCCTGCCCCTATGGCGCGCGCGAGTTTGATGCCGACGCAGGCGTCATGAAGAAATGCACGCTGTGCATCGACCGCATCTACAACGAAAACCTGGCGCCGGAAGAGCGTGAGCCGGCCTGCGTCATGGTGTGTCCGACCAAGGCGCGGTTTTTTGGCGATCTCGGCGACCCCAATTCGGCGGTCTCGGAAATGGTGACGGCGCGCGGCGGCGCCGACCTCTTGCCCGAGCTCGGCTACCGCCCGGTCAACAAATACCTGCCGCCGCGCCGTGGTAGGATGGCCCCCGAGCCGGTCGATCTTGTCGCGCTGGCTGCTGCGGGCGAGCCGGAAGCCGGCGGCAACGGGCTGTTGCGCTGGGTCGACCGGCTCCTGTCGCGGTGATGACCCGCAGCAGCCCCCACCCCAACCCTCCTCCGCTTGCGGGGGAGGGAGTTCGGCGCGGCGTCTTTTCTCATCCTTTCCGACTCCGCCGGCCTTGCCCAAAAATCATCATTCCGGGGCGCCGCGCAGCGGTGAGCCCGGAACCCATGAACACCGGCCTCTGGAATATGGGTTCCGGGCTCGCAGCCTTCGGCCGCGCCCCGGAATGACGGGACTTTTTGTGCAAAGCCCGCATCGCAGGAGAGGCGGGATCGCCCGCGGCAGCGGGCGGTGGGTGAGGCTTCACCGTGACTACCAACCTCTAGCCAAGCCATGCACCCGGCGCTCTCGATAGTTTTCTTCACCACGGCGTCGGGCGCCGGGTTCGCGCTCTTGCTCTTGATCGGCCTCGGCGTTCCGCTCGGGTTGCTGCCCGACAGTGCCGGGTTCGGCCTCCTTGCCCTGGCGACGGCTTTTGCGCTGGCGGCCGGCGGGCTCGTCTCGTCGGTCTTCCACCTAGGCCGGCCGGAGCGGGCGTGGCGCGCCTTTTCGCAATGGCGCTCGTCCTGGCTGTCGCGCGAAGGGGTGATGTCGGTCGCAACCTTTGTCCCGGCGGCGGTCTTCGCGATCGGCTGGGTATTGTTCGGCGCCACCTCGGGGATCGCCGGGTTGTGCGGCGTCCTCGCCGCGGCGCTCGCCGCCGGCACGATTTATTGCACCGGCATGATCTACGCGTCGCTGAAGCCGATCCATCAGTGGCACAACCGCTGGGTCGTGCCGAACTACCTCGCGCTCGGGATCATGGAGGGATTCCTCCTGCTCGACCTGATCGTGCGGTTTTGGGTGCCGTGGCCGGTCGGCACCGCGCTCCTCACTCTCTTGGCGGTGGTCGCGGCGTGGCGCTGCAAGGAAGCCTATTGGCGGTTCATCGACACCACATCCGCCGCCAGCACCGTCGCCAGCGCGACCGCGCTCGGGAGGCGCGGCCGGGTGCAAATGCTCGAACCGCCGCACACCGAGGAGAATTACCTGCTGCAGGAGATGGGCTACCGGATCGCGCGCAAACACCGGGTCCGGCTGCGCTTCATCGCGCGGGTCACCGGGTTTGCGCTGCCGGCGCTGTTGACGGTGGTCGCGCTGATCGGCTCCGGCGGCACGGCGACGCTTGCCGCGGCGCTGGCGGCGGCGAGCGCGGCTCTCGGCCTCGTCATCGAACGCTGGCTGTTCTTTGCCGAAGCAAAGCATACGGTGATGCTCTATTACGGCGCCGCAGCGGTTTGACGGCCGAGCAAATGCCGTCATTGCGAGGCGCGGAGCGACGAAGCAATCTCGCGGGGATTGCTTCGCTCCGCTCGCAATGACAGCGTGACGGCCATGAAGGAAATCCGCCTCAACGCCTTCGAGATGAACTGTGTCGGGCATCAGTCGCCGGGGCTGTGGGCCCATCCGCGCGACCGCTCCGCCAGCTACACCGACCTCGACTACTGGACCGGGCTGGCGAAGACCCTTGAGCGTGGCCGGTTCGACGGGATCTTTCTCGCCGACGTCCTGGGCATCTACGATGTCTATGGCGGCTCGCCCGACGCGGCGCTGCGCCATGCCGTCCAGGTGCCGGTCGGCGACCCGCTTCTGCTGATCCCGGCGATGGCCGCGGTGACCGAGCATCTCGGCTTCGGGGTCACCTGCACCTTGTCGTACGAGCCGGCCTATACGCTCGCCCGCCGCATGTCGACCCTCGATCACCTGACCCGCGGCCGGGCCGGCTGGAACATCGTCACCGGCTATCTCGACAGCGCCGCCGCCGGCATGGGGCTGGGGACCCAGGCCCGCCACGACCAGCGCTACGAGATCGCCGAGGAATACATGGAGGTCGTCTACAAGCTCTGGGAAGGCAGCTGGGAGGATGATGCCGTGCGGCGCGACCGGGCGCGCCGCGTCTTCGCCGATCCGGCGAAGATCCACCGCATCCGCCATCAGGGACAATTCTACCGGGTCGATGCGATCCATCTCTGCGAACCCTCGCCGCAGCGCACCCCGGTCTTGTATCAGGCCGGCGCCTCGACCCGCGGCCGCGCCTTCGCCGCGGCGCATGCCGAATGCGTGTTTATCAACGGCCCCAGTAAACAGGTCGTCGCGGCATTGGTCGCCGATCTGCGCCGCCGCGCCGCCGAGAACGGCCGCGACCCCACCGACCTCTTGATCTTTACGCTGGCCACCGTGATCACCGGGAAGAACGAGGCCGAAGCGCGCGCCAAGCACGCGGAGTACCGCCGCTATGCCGACCCGGAAGCCGCGCTGGCGCTGTTCTCGGGCTGGACCGGCGTCGATTTTTCGAAGTACCGGCCCGATGACGAGCTGCGCTATGTCGAGACCGAGGCGACGCGCTCGTCGCTTGCCTCATTCACCGCCGACGATCCGAACCGCGTATGGACCGTCCGCGAACTCGCCGAGCACGTCGCGATCGGCGGCCGCGGCCCGCTATTTGTCGGCTCGCCGCAACAGATCGCCGATACGCTGGCCGAATGGGTCGAGGCGACCGATGTCGACGGCTTCAACCTGGCCTATGCCGTCACCCCGGAGAACTTTGAGGATTTTGTCGACCTGGTGGTGCCGGAATTGACCCGGCGCGGCATCTACAAGCGCGGTTACCGCCCCGGCACGTTGCGCGAAAAGCTGTTCGGGCGAGGACCCCGCCTCGCCCCGCCGCACCCCGCGGCGCGGTTTCGAATAAAATGATTCGGTCGTGCGTTACCAAAACTATTTAACGAAACTCGCCAATAGATCGAGCGCTTTATCATAATGCGGTTGCAACCGTTTGAGTTGATTTTCGATTTCATTTGCTGTTAGAGGGTCAGCCGCGCCCACTCCGGCGTAGAGGCTGGCAAGCCGTCTGCTCGGTAAGTCAAGGATCTCTGGGTAGCGGAATTCCCATCAGTAACTCCTCGATGGAACCCATCGGCTTGTGAATCAAATACAAAGACTCATAGAGGTAACAAAACCAAACAACGTACATTCTAATACACCAATCACTTAGATCATCATCGAGATAGGGCCAGTCATAGTTGTCGAGCCCGTTCCGTCGGACAGGTTCGCCGGGGTCGCTCGTCTCGGCAACGTAGGAAGCGGCGGTCGCGAGCTTGATCTCGTCCTTCGTCAGCACCTCAAGCCGCGGATAGCTGAGGGGCACAAGAGGCGTTGCATCGAACTGCCGCATCTCTGGAAGCCCTTAAAGTCCGCCGAGACTAGGGTCGCGGCCTGCGCCGGGATGGCCGGTTTGGTTATCTGTGCAAGACCTCGCGGGCGGTCTGGTTGAAGAGGATCTTGCGCTCCTCGTCGGAGGGCGGCGCCGCCCGGCGCCATTCCTTGCCGAGATCGACGCCGCGCTGCACCGCCGGGCGGTCCCTGACCGCGGCGCGCCAGCGCGCGACATTGGGGAACTCGTCGAGCGCCTGACCCAGCGGCTTGGCGATCAGCACCCACGGCCACGACGCCATGTCGGCGATCGAATACTCGTCGACAATGAATTCGCGGCCCTCCAGCCGCCGCTCGAGGACGCCGAGGCAGCGGTTGTATTCGTCGGCATAGCGCTGATGCGAATAGGGGTGCTCGCCCTCGGCGTAATTGACGAAATGGCTGAGCTGGCCGGCCATCGGGCCGAGATTGCCGACCTGCCAGAACAGCCATTCCATGACCTCCTTCTGGACTCGCCGGCCGGCCGGCATAAAGCGCCCGCTGCGCTCGCCCAGATGCAACAGGATGGCCCCCGACTCGAAGACGCTGACCGGCCCCTCCGGGTCGTCGTGATCGACGATCGCCGGCATCCGGTTGTTCGGGCTGATCTTGAGGAACTCCGGCTTGAACTGGTCGCCCTTGCCGATATTGACCGGGACGACGCGGTATTCGAGCCCGCATTCCTCCAGCATGATGCTGACCTTCCAGCCGTTCGGCGTCGGCCAGTAATAGAAATCGATCACGCGCGGCCTCCCCCGACGGCGTTCAGCGCACCCTGCGCCCGCATCTCGGCGATCTCGGCCGCCGAATAGCCGGCTTCGGCGAGGATTTCGTCGGTGTGCTCGCCGAGCCCCGGCGCGGGCCGGCGGATCGAGGCCGGCGTCGCCGAAAAGCGCGCCGCGTTGCGCCCCTGGCGCAGCCTTCCGGCCTTCGGGTGTTCGACTTCCTCGACGATCCCCATCGCCTTGACGTGCGGATGGCGGATCACCTCGTTGCGGGTCAAGACCGGGGCGCACGGCACATCGGCCCGGGTCAGCCGCTCCAGCCATTCCGCCGAGGGGCGCCCGATCAGAACATCCTGGGTCATCTGCAGCCGCGCTTCGACATTCCGCTGGCGTAACGCCGGCGTCTTGAAACGCTCGTCCTCCAGCCATTGCGGCTGTTCTAGCGCCCGCGTCAGGCCCTCCCACTGGCGGTTGGTCACCACTGCCGCGGTGATGTAGCCGTCCGCCGTCTCGTAGATCAGATCGGTCGCGCTTGCCGCCTCCTGGCGCGCCGGCTCGTTGCCGATAAAGGTCTGGCCCGCCATGTCCGACGGCCACAGAAAGAAGAGCACCGCCTCCATCATCGACAGTCGCACATGCTGGCCCTCGCCGGTGCGCTCGCGCGCGAGCAGCGCCGCGGTGATCGCCTGCGAGGAGGTGATCGCGGTCAGCTTGTCGGGCAAAATGGTGCGCAGCATGCGCGGGCGCGCCTCGTCGGAGCCGGCCTGTACCGTCGCGAGCCCGGTAAAGCCCTGGATCAGCGGGTCGTAGACCGGCCGTTCGGCATAGGGCCCGACCTCGCCAAAACCGCTGACCGAGACATAGACGATCTTGGGCGCGACAGCGCGGATCGCCGCCTCGCCAACACCGAGCCGGTCGGCGACGCCGGGGCGGTAATTCTGCACAAAAACATCGGCACTCGCCGCCAGCCGCTTGACGGCAGCAAGCGCGGCCGGATGCTTCAGGTTGAGGACGATCGAGCGCTTGTTGCGGTTGTTGTTGAGAAACGAGGCATTGAAGCCGCCGCGCCCTTTTTCGCCCGCCCTGGTACTGTCGCCTTCGGGCGCCTCGACCTTGATCACCTCGGCGCCCTGGTCGCCGAGGATCATCGTCCCGAGCGGCCCCGCGACATTCGAGGTCAGATCGACGATGCGATAGCCATGGAGCGGACCGGGCATGGGGCGACGCCTTTCAGTGCAGCGGCAACGAGATCGCATTATAACTGTCGGCGCCGTTTATCTCTTCCGCATTCAGGGTCTGGGAGGCCACCATGTTCAAGCGCATCGACCATGTCGAGATCGTCACCGACAAGCCGGAGGAGACCACCGAATTCTACACGCAGGTTCTCGGCTTTCGGGTCAAGGCGCGCGACCGCATCGAGCGCTCCGGCCTCGGCGTGCCGCTCGATCTGGTATATCTCGACCTTGGCGGCACGGTGGTCGAATTGATCACCTATCGGGGTCTGCCGATTGCGCCGGCGCCGAGCGAGGAGCATCTCGGCTACCGCATGATCGCGCTCGAAGTCGACGACATGGACACGGCGGTCGACTATCTGAAAAGCCGGGGCGTCGACGTGGTCTGGGGCCCGATCCGGCGTCCGACCTTTGCCCGCGCCGAAATCTGCGATCCCAACGGCTACCGCATCGAACTGCGGCAGTGGCTTTAGCGAGGCCGGTTGCGGCAGACCTGCCCGGCATGCGATCCTCTGGCCATCCACAGCCCGTAGGGAGAAAAATCATGCCAAAATACATGCTGGTCAGCTTCAAGACCTGCCCGTGGGTGCAGCGCTCGGCGATTGCGCTCAAGGAAAAGAACGCGCCGTTCGAGTTCCGCCACATCGAAAGCGACAACCGGCCGGACTGGTTTCTCGCGATCTCGCCGCACAAAAAGGTGCCGGTATTGCAGATTGACGACGGCCCGGTGCTGTTCGAGTCGAACGCGATCAACGAGTATCTCGACGAGATGGTCAGCCCGCAGCTGCACCCGGCCGACCCGATCCAGCGCGCGATCAACCGCGCCTGGACCGACTATGTGCCGACCTTTGCCGCCAACGTCACCGGCTGCGCCTATGCCGCGACCGAGGAGGCCTACAAGGCGGCGATCGCCAAGATCCCGGACACCTTTGACCGGATCGAGAAGGCGCTCGAAAAGCAGGGCAGCGGCCCGTTCTTCAACGGCACCAAGTATTCGCTGGTCGACTCGGCCTATGCCCCGTTTCTGCAGCGCTATGTCTTCCTCGATCACATCAAGAAGCTCGGCATCATGGAGAAATACCCGCGGCTCAAGGCGTGGTGCGACGCGCTGATGGCGCGCCCGTCGACCCACTCCTTCCCCGAGGCCGAATTCGAGGCGATGTACAGGGAAGGTCTGCGCAAGCGCGGCAGCTACCTGTCGCAATTCGTCGAAGCGCCGCGCGCCGCGGCGGAGTAGTACCTACCTCAATCGTCATCCCCGGGCTTGGCCCGGGGATCTCCAGCAGATGGCCGGGTCAAGCCCGGCCATGACGATTCTGAGGCTTACTCCGCCGCCGCGGCCGCGCGCCGGCCGAGGTGCTTGAGGCAGCGGTCGACCCACAATTTCGTCAGCTTTTCCTGGGCGCCGTTTTGCGAGAGGCGGCGGCGCAAGCCCGGAAAATCGACGCCGTCCATTTCCTGGTCCTGGTTAAAGCACGAGAAGACGACCGTCTCGGTGCCGCTCGCCGGGTCCCAGTGGCGTTGCAGGCACTGCGCGCAGATCTCCTTCATCATGCATTGCATCGGCGAATTGATCGAGGCGATCGCGCGGTGGCCCGGCCGGAAATAGCGTTTGAGCGCGGCGCGGCGGGCTTCCGCGACCGCGGCCATCATGCCGTCGGAGCCGATCGCGATGATGCGGTCGACTTGCGGCAGCGGGATCGGGGCTGGCCCCAAGGCGCCCTCGCCATAGGCCTCGATCGCGGCGACGATGTTGCCGACAAAGGCGCGGTCCTGCGGCCGCCCCGGTGCGAAACCCGGCGCCTCGTCGCAGCACCACACGACGCTGTCGGCGGCGCGCTCGATATCGGCGATCCGGTAGCGGTCCTCGAGCTGCTTGTAGCCGGCGAAATAGAGGACGCGCGAGCCCTCGGCCCGGAACGCCGCGCCGATCGAGAACAAGACCGCATTGCCGAGCCCGCCGCCAACCAGGAGGACGGTCTCTCCTGCCGGAGTTTCGGTCGGGGTGCCGGTCGGGCCCATCAGGATCACCGGCTCGCCCGGCTTCAACAAAGCGCAGAGGTCGGACGATCCGCCCATTTCGAGGACGATCGTCGAGAGGAGCCCCTGCTCGCGGTCGATCCACGCGCCGGTGAGCGCCAGCCCCTCCATTGCGAGGATCGTGCCGTCGACCTTGGCGGCGTGGCTCGCGTAATTCTGCAACCGGTAGAATTGCCCGGGCTGGAAGGCGCGGGCCGCGATCGGCGCCTTGACGACGACCTCGACGATCTTTGGGGTCAGCCGCTCGACCCGATCGACCCGCGCGCGCAATTCATCGTCGAGCCGCGCCTTCAGCGTCGCCGGCTCCGGCTGGGCCGGCGGGCGCCGCGCCAGCATTCGGCTGATCACCGGGTAGCCCTGCTTGGTGCCGCCCATCGCCTTGACGACATTGCCGGCAAAGCTCGGATGCAGATCGCCCCAGAAGCTGACCGCGCGGCCGTCCGGGAACAGGCTGGTCAGCACCCGTGCCGCCTCGGGCTTGGCGACCCGTTCGGGTTGCGCCTGGTGGCCCGCTTCGTCGAGCGCGCGAAAATAGCGGCCGTCGAGCGCGACATGGTCGGGGTCCTCGCGCGCCAGCACCGTGTTGGGCTGAGTCCCGGCGGCGACGAGGATCGTGCGCGCCGGCAACACGACCTCTTCGCCCGGCCCCTGATCGGCCTCGGGGCGGTGGCCGCCAATCTCCGGCGCAGCGTGCCGGGTCATCCGCAAGGCCACGGCCTGCTCGAACAGATCGACCTCGACCGCGACCGGGGTCAGCATCTCGGCGAAGCGGATCCCCTCCTCCATCGCCTTTGCCACCTCCTCGTGGTTGAGGGTGTAGCTCGGCGCATCGACGAGGCGCCGGCGATAAGCGATCGTGACCCCGCCCCAGGTCTCGATCAGCCGCGCCAGACGCGGCGCACGACCCTCGCGCCCGGCCAGCTCGCGCTCGGCGCGGATCGCCTTGGCATGAGCGATGAACTCCTCGGCCCCCTCGCGCTCGGCGGCATTCCACTCGGCGCGCACCGGCTCGGCGCCGCGCTCGGCGAGCAAGGTCTCGTAGCGGCTGAGAAACTTCTCGACCTGCAACGGGTAATAGGCGAGCGCCTCGGTCGCGGTGTCGATCGCGGTCAGCCCGCCGCCGATCACCACGACGGGCAGGCGCACGGTCAGATTGGCGATGCTGTCGGTCTTGGCGGCGCCGGTCAGCTGCAAGGCCATCAGAAAATCGGAGGCTTGCCGCACCCCGGGCACGAGACCGTTCTGCATCGGGATCACGGTCGGGCGGCCGGCGCCGGCGCACAGCGCGATGTGATCGAAGCCGAGCGCGAAGGCAGCTTCGATCGTCAGCGTGCCGCCAAACCGCACCCCGCCATACATCGAGAACCCGGCGCGGCGCTCCAGCAGGAGCCGGATCAGCTTCAGGAAATTCTTGTCCCAGCGCACCGTGATGCCGTATTCGGCGACCCCGCCGAACCCGGCCATCATGCGCTCGTCGAGCCGCTCGTAGAGCGCGGCGACGTCGCGCACCGGCCCGAAGCCGACGCGCTCGCCGCCCTGCGCAGCGCCGCAAACCTCCGAGGGCAGCGGCTCGATCTTCAGCCCGTCGATCGCGGCGACGAAGTGGCCGTCATTGATCAGGTGATGCGCCAGGTTGAACCCGGCGGGGCCGAGGCCCACGACCAGCACCTTGTACCCCGATGCGGGCTTCGGCAACGGCCGACGCAGATCGAGCGGGTTCCAGCGGGTCAACAGGCTATAGATCTCGAAGCCCCAGGGGAGTCCCAGCACGTCCTTCAGGGTGCGGGTCTCGATCTGCGGGATGTCGACCGGGTCCTGGCGCTGATAGATGCATGCCTTCATGCAGTCGTTGCAAATGCGGTGCCCGGTCGCGGCGCAGAGCGGGTTGTCGACCGCGACGATGGCGAGCGCGCCTAGCGCATTGCCGCGCGATTTCGCGAGGTTCATCTCGGAAATCTTTTCGTCGAGCGGGCAGCCGGCCAAGGTCACGCCGAAGACGGTCTTCTTGAAGCTGCCGTCCTTGTCACGCAGCCCGCTGCGGCAGCTGTCCTTCTGCTGGTTGTGGCACCAGATGCAGTAATTCGCTTCGTCCTGCGCGCCGGCAAGGTCGGTGCCCGGATCGGTCAGCGCGAAGCCGTCGCGCGCCCGCCATTCGTCCTCGGGCCGGCGCAACATCGTCACGCCATGGCGCTCGATCGTCTCGACCGGCACGAGATGATGCATGTCGAGCCGATGCGGCACCCGGAACAAGAGGCCGCGCCGGTGCCTCTCGCGGCCGGCCGGCGACAGCGTCGCCCAGGCGGCGTATTCGAGCGCCGCCTTCAGCGACAGGTGGTGCGCGGCTTCGTCTTCGAGCCAGCGCGCCACTCCTTCGGCATAGCGCAATTCCCAGACGAGGACGCCCTCTCTGGTATCGAAGGTGGCTGGCGGACCGCCGAGCACCGTGTCCAGCTCCTGCGCCAGCTTGTGGCCGTTAAGGTGGAGGGCCTCAGCCTCCTTCACTTCCTTGACCGCGCGGCGCTGGACAAACAGCCGCTTTACCGAAAAGAGCGGCGCCAGCCGGTCATGCGCTGCCTGCAATGCACGAACCTCGCCGGCGATGCCGAACAATTCGCCGATAAAGTCCTCGAGATGCGGCGACAGATCGACGAGGAGGTCGGATTCGGCCTTGCGGTCGACCGCATCGGGATCGGCACGCGCTGCCATCAGCCGGCCGTGCAGCGCCACCTCAGCCGCCGCCAGATGCGCGACAAAGGCGCGGTCGAGCCTGATCAGCCCGTCGCGCTCATACAAATCGGCAAAGGAAAGCCCGTGCTTCAGCGCGAGTTCGGTCATAACCGTTTACTTAGGCGCAAACCGCCTCGCAAACCATCCGGCAAATCGCCGCGAGATAATTCCGCTATCGGGTCGCTGCACAGGGCAAGGACCCATGTTTCCGGCATTCCGACATGGCCCAATGGATCCCGGCCTTCGCCGGGAACCTCGCTTGGTATACAGTGTGACCGGCGGGCGAAGACGGAGTGCCAGTTATGATTCCGGCGGGATATATGTACAAGAAGGTCGCAAGCCGCCCGGATTGGCTGAGGGCGGCTGCTGTGCGTGACATCTATTCGATCAGCAGCTGCATTTCAGAGGATTTTACGGATTACATCAATTATTGGCGTCACAATGGCTATTGGCTGTTCGACACCCCCAAGGTGATGGAAGGTATAGCTGCAGCTGAGCAGCTCGACGTGGCGGCGATGACGCTGTTTTACTATACCGTCTTTGACTTCGAGTTCGACGGCGAGCGCAAGCAATGGTCGCGAGTCACGCCGGAATGGGGGTGCACGACAGAGGTTGAGGCGCCGCCGGATGCGCGATTGGAAGGCTACGACGTAGCGACATTCTTTGCACGGAACAAACCGGAATGCTCGCCGCTTTCATGCAACGGGTTGGCGGAAACGATCCCGGTCAACAGCCATTGCCTCTTCGAGACCTTCGAGCAGGCAAGGCAGGCGCTGGATGCCGGCAAGTTCGACAATTCGGAACCGGGTCCGTTCCGGATCTTTGGCGTCTACACCGTATAGCCATAGGTTCCAGAACCCGCGACCGCGTCGGCCGTTTCCAACACCGCGTTGAGGAGCACGGTGCAGCCGGCGGTCAGATCCTCGGGCTTGGCGTCCTCGATCTCGTTGTGGCTGATGCCGCCGACGCACGGGACAAAGATCATCGCGGAGGGCGCGACGCGCGCCATATAGACCGCGTCGTGGCCGGCGCCGCTGATGATGTCCTGGTGCGGATAGCCCTGCGCCGTGGCGGCCTCGCGAACCCGCCCGACCAGATCCGGGTCGAACGGGGTCGGCGGGAAATACCAGAACTCCTCGACCGCGACCTCCAGCGCCTGTGTCGCCGCGGCCGCGGCGCAGGCCGCGCGGAGTTCGCGGTCCATCGCGGTCAGCACATCATCCTGCGGATGGCGGAAATCGACTGTGAAAAACACATGGCCGGGGATCGTGTTGCGCGAATTGGGGCTGACCTGGACAAAACCGACCGTGGCGCAGGCATAGGGCGCGTGGGCGTGGCCGATCTTGTTGACGGCGTCGATCATCCGCGCCGCGCCGACGAGGGCGTCGCGCCGCCGCGGCATCGGGGTCGGCCCGGCATGCGCCTCCTGGCCGGTCACGGTGACCTCGTACCAGCGCTGGCCCTGCGCGCCGGTGACGATGCCGACCGGCAACCCGGCGGCTTCGAGGATCGGCCCCTGCTCGATATGCGCCTCGAAATAGGCCGCGACCCGGCGCCCGCCGACCGGCGCCGGCCCGGCGAAGCCGATGCGTTCCAATTCGGCGCCGAGCGTCAGCGCCGGCGCATTGTTGTCGCGGGTCCCCATCGCATGGTCGAGATCGAAGACGCCGGCGAAGACACCCGAGCCGACCATCGCCGGCGAAAAGCGCGAGCCCTCCTCGTTGGTCCAGGCGACGATCTCAACCGGCGCCTCGGTCTCGTAGCCGAGGTCGTTCAGGGTGCGCACGACCTCGAGCCCGGCCATCACCCCATAGGCGCCGTCGAATTTGCCCCCCGTGGGCTGGGTGTCGAGATGGCTGCCGGCCATGACAGGCGGCAGGTCGGGGTTGCGGCCGGGCCGGCGGGCGAAGATGTTGCCGATATGGTCGATTGTGACGCTGCAGCCGGCCTCTTCGCACCAGCGGATGAAGAGACGCCGCGCCGCGCCATCGAGATCGCTGGCGGCAAGCCGGCACACCCCGCCCTTCTCGGTCGCGCCGATCTGAGCCAGCTCCGTCAGGCTCGCCCACAGCCGCTCGCCGTTTACCGTGAGATTGCGCATGTCTCCATGATCCGTGTTGCGCCAAGGGCTCTGACCTAACAACATACCGGCTGCAGGCCCATCCAACCATCGTTCGGGAGAAACACCATGAACGACGCCGCGCCCTGGATCGATCCGGAACTGATTGCCGCCGGGAAGTTGCTGCAGGAGAAAGGCCTCGCCGCGCCCGATCGCACCAAGGCTGGGCTTGCCGAAGTGCGCACCGCGACCGACCGCATCGGCGCCTTTCTCGGCGAAGGCTCGGTGCCACTGAAGCGCGAGCGCGACCTGTCGCTGCCCGGCCCGCACGGCCAGGTGCCATGCCGGCTTTATCTGCCGGATGATGCCGAGCGCCCGCCGCTGCTGGTCTACGCCCATGGCGGCGGGTTTATGCAGGGCAGCATCGCGAGTTGGGACCATTTTCTGCGCGACCTGGTGCGCCAGAGCGGGGTTGCCGCCCTCTCGGTCGATTACCAGCTGTCGCCCGAAGTCAAGTTTCCGGTCGCCTTTGACGAGATGGTGGCGATGACCCGTCTCGCCGCGCGCGAGGGCGCCGGGTTCGGCATCGATCCCTCGCGGCTCGCGGTCGGCGGCGATTCCGCCGGCGCCAATCTGGCGCTCGCCGCGGCGCTGGCGATGCGCGATGCCGGCGAGAAGGCGCTGCGCTTCCAGCTGTTGATCTATGGCTGCTTCTCGACCGATTGCGACAGCCCGTCCTGGCAGCGCTTCGGTCAGGGCGCCGGGCTGTCGCAGGCGGGCATGAAGTGGATCTGGCAGACCTATCTCGAAAAACCCGAGCAGTACCATGACTGGCGCGCCGCGCCGCTCGACGGCGATCTCGCGGGGGTGGCGCCGGCGCACCTGATCGTCGGCAGCCTCGACCCGCTGATCGACGACAACAACAAGCTGGCCGCCAAGCTGAAAGCGGCGGGCGTCCCCAGTGACCTGACGATCTATCAGGGGATCAATCACGGCTTTGTCCGCTACGGTCGGCTGATCGGCGCCGCGCGCCGCGCCATCGCCGATTGCGCCGCGGCGCTCAAGGCCGGATTGGCCGCGGGGTAGCGCGGCACACAAGAAAACGGCCGGGCGCGAGGCCCGGCCGTCTGAGGGTCGCTCTGCTGGGTTCGCGGTCAGTCGCGCCGCGTGCCGAACAGCTGCAGCAGCATCATGAACAGGTTGATGAAGTCGAGATAGAGGCGCAGCGCGCCCATTACCGCCTTCTTGCCGGCGACCTGGCCGTCGTCGGATACGACATACATCTCCTTGATCGACTGCGTGTCATAGGCGGTCAGGCCGACAAAGACGATCACCCCGATCACCGAGATTGCAAATTGCAAGGTCGAGGAGGCCAGGAAGATGTTGACGACCATGGCGATGATGATGCCGATCAGGCCCATGAACAGAAACGATCCCCACTGCGACAGGTCGCGCTGGGTCGTGTAGCCGTAGAGGCTCATCGCCGCAAAGGTGCCGGCGGTGATGAAGAACACGCGGGTGATGCTCTCGCCGGTGAAAACGAGAAACACCGATGCCATCGAGAGTCCCATCACCCCGGCATAGACCCAGAAGATCGCCTGCGCCGTGCTCGCCTGCATGCGTTGGATGCCGTAGCTCAGCCACATCACGAGGCCAAGCGGCGCCAGCATGAACACGAACATCACCGGCGAACGTGCCAGTGCGGGGTTGGTCAGCAAGTATTGGGCGAAGACATAGGCGACGATGCCGGTCAGCGCGAGGCCCGACGCCATGTAGTTGTAGATGCGGAGCATATAGTCCCGCAGGCCGACATCGATGTCGACCTGGGCACCGACCGCCGGTCGCACCGTCCAGCGGGGCTGCGAACCCAAAGCCATAGTACCCCCTCCAACGAGAGCAGCAAGGAAGATTCCTCGCACCCGATATTGGCATAACCCCTTAGGCTTTCAATGTCGATGCGATGGTGCGGCGCCCAGTGCTATTCGTTGAGCAGAGCTGGGCTATTCGTTGCGCAGATAGGCGGCGGGCTTGGCGCCGAGTGCGCGCCATGTGCCGGCGAAGCCGAGCACCAGCGTAAGCAGCACGGCGATCCCGGCGATCGCCAACAGCGGCACCGGCAGGAACACCCAATCGCTGTTCAGCGGCCCGGTGACGAGCGCATAGGCGGCCAGCGTACCGAGCCCGGCGGCGGCCAGCGCGGTCAAGAGGCCGACCATCCCGTGCTCGATCAGGAAGGCTGCGGCGAGCGCGCCGCGCGTCGCCCCCAGCACCTTGAGCACGACCGCATCGTAGACGCGTCGGCGATAACCGGCGGCGATCGCGCCGCCGAGCACCAGCACCCCGGCGGCCAACGTCACCAGCGCGACGAGGCGGATCGCCGTGCCGATCGTCGCGACCACCCGTTCGAGGCCGGCCAGCGCCTCGCGCACCGGGATCGCCGAGACGTTGGGAAACCGCTCGGTCACCCGGCGCACCAGCTCTTCCTCCTGGGCCGGCGCCACATAAACCGCGGCGAGGTGGGTCTGCGGCGCGGCTTCGAGCGTGCCGGGCGCGAAGACGATCGCAAAGCTGATGCCGAGCCGGGCCCAGTCGATCTGCCGCAGGCTGGCGATCCGCGCGGTGATGTCGCGGCCGAGCAGGTTGACGGTCAGCGTGTCGCCGACACGGAGCCCCATTCCGCGCGCCAGCTCGGCGTCAAACGAGACGAGCGGCGGGCCGCTATAATCGGCCGGCCACCATTCGCCGGCGACAAGGCGCGACCCGGATGGCAGGCTCGCTGCAAAGGTCAGCCCGCGATCGCTGCGCAGCGCCCATTGCGCCTCTGGTGCCACCCGCGCTTCGTCGACCGGTGTGCCGTTGAGCCAGGTGATGCGGGCGCGCAGCATCGGCACCTGGTCGAACGTCGCGTTTGGCACGGCGCGGACGATCTCCTCGAACCCAGCAAGCTGATCGGGCTGGATGTCGATAAAGAAATCGGCGGGTGCGTGCTCGGCAAGCCGGTCCTCGATCTCGACCCTGAGATTGCCCTCGACCAGGGCGAGCGCGCTCATCACGCTGAGCCCGATGCCAAGCGACAGCACGATCCGCGCGGTCGGCGCCCCGGGCCGATGCAGATTGCCGAGCGCCAGTCGCAACAGCGGCCGGGACGGGCGAGGCAGCAGCCGCGCCGCCGCGATCACCAGCGCTCCGGCGATGCGGAACGACACGAAGGCCGCAAGCGTGCCCGCGACGTACCACAGCGCGATCTTGCGGTCCGTCGCGGGCAGCACAATGACTGCCGCCAGACCGAGCGCCGCCGCCGCGCTTGCGGCAATCGCCGGCAGCGCGAAATGCCGCCGCGCCGGAGCGACCCGGTCGCGGAACAGCGCGCCGGGCGACACCTGACCGATCGCGGCGAGCGGCCACAGCGCGAAGACCAGCACCGTCAGCACGCCGCACAGCGCGGCGATCGCCAGCGGCGCGGGGTAGAAACCGAGCCGCAGCGACACCGGCAAGAGCCCTTTGAGCAACGGCGCGATCAGCACCGGCGCAACGCCGCCAAGCAAGAGGCCGCCGGCGATGCCGATCAGCGCGAGCGCCAGGATCTGGAGGAAATAGGCCGCGAAGACGAGGCGGGTCGAGGCGCCGAGACATTTCAGCGTGGCGATCGCCGCCGTCTTGCTCGCGACATAACCGGCGACCCCGTTGCCGATCCCGATCCCGCCAACCAGCAGCGCGGTAATACCGGCGAGGCTCAAAAAGAGCCCGACCCGGTCGATGAACCGTTGCAACCCGGGCGACGCATCGGCGCCGCTGCGCAGCTCCCAGCCGGCTTCCGGAAAGGCGGCGCGCGCGGCGCCGATCCAGCCGGCGGCGTCGCTCCAGCCAGCGCCGCTCGGAGCGAGGCGCAGCCGGTAATCATAATTCACCAGCGCGCCGGGGCGGATCAGCCCCGCCGCCGCCAGCGCGGCCTTTTGTATGGTAACCCGCGGACCAAAGGCCAATCCGCCGAACGCGCGATCGGGCTCGCTCTCGATGATCGCGGAGAGCCGCAGCACCGCCTCGCCGATGCGGAATTCGTCGCCGAGCGAGAGACCGAGCCGGCTGGCGACCGCGGCCTCGGCCACCGCTCCGAACACGCCGTCGGCGGGGACGAGCGCAGCGGCGAGGGCCTGTGGCGGCGCCAGCGCGACGCTGCCGTACAGCGGATAGGCGTCATCGACCGCTTGAAGCTCGACCAGGCTGCGCCGCCCGCCGTCGAGCGAGCGCGCCATGGCGCGCAGCTTCGCGGTCTCCGACAATGTGCCGCTCGCCGCCAGGAACTGGCGCTCGGGCTCGCTCGCCGAGCGATAGGCCAGCCGAGCGCTGACATCACCGCCCAACAGGGTGCGCGCATCGCCCCGGATCCCCCCCTCGACCGCGGCGCCGAGCGAGCCGATCGCCGCGATGGCGCCGACCCCGAGCACCAGACAGGCGAGAAAGATGCGAAATCCACCGATCCCGCCGCGCAGCTCGCGACGCGCCAGGCGCAGGGCATAGAACCCGGAGCGCGGGCGTCCCGCCCGCGTGCGGGCCAGAGGCCCGCGGTCCGACAGAGATACGGTCACAGGGCGCGCAGCTGCCCCGGCGCGCTGCGGCGCTCGCCGACGATCCGGCCGTCTTCGAGGTGCAGCTGGCGGTCGCAGCGCTCGGCGAGAGCGGCCTCATGCGTGATCAGCAAAAGGCCAGTGCCGAGCCGGGCGTGCTCCTCGAACAAGCAGTTGATCACGACGCGCCCGGTCGCGCCGTCGAGATTGCCGGTCGGCTCGTCGGCGAGCAGCAGCACCGGGCCGGCGACAAAGGCGCGCGCGATCGCGACGCGCTGCTGCTCGCCGCCGGACAGCTGCCCGGGATAGTGACCGAGGCGATGGCCGAGCCCAACCCGCGCGAGCGCCCCTGCGGCCGCCGCCAGCGCGTCGCGATCGCCGACCAGCTCCAACGGGATCGCGACATTTTCCAGCGCGGTCATCGTCGGCAGCAAATGAAACGACTGAAACACGATGCCGACATGGCCGCGCCGCAGCCGCGCCAGCGCGTTCTCGTCGAGCGCGCCGAGATCATGCCCCGCCAGCATCACGCGGCCGCGGCTTGGCCGTTCGAGCCCGGCGAGCACCATCAGGAGGCTCGTCTTGCCCGACCCCGACGGCCCGAGCAGCGCGACTGTCTCACCCGGCTGGAGGTCGAGCGAGATGCCGCGCAGGATGTCGACCGGCCCGGCGGCGCTCGCCAGGGTCAGCGCGACATCTTCGAGCAGGACCAGCGGGGCGCCGGGCGGAACCGGAGGCGTCATTCGCGGCAAGGACTGTGGAGCGGCGAGGGTCCGGACGATATGGCGTGACGCCTGCGCTTTTCAACGCGTCCCTGGATGAACCATTGGTAATGTTGACGGCTCGCGCGCCGCTCCCCAGTGTAACGACTTGGCTTTTGACGCAACGCCTGACCTCGGATGCGCTGCCATCGCACGGGTTGCAAGCGGATTAGGCTGCTCCTCGGAGCAGCCGGGTTGCTGCTGCTGGCCGGCATCGGCGGCGGCGCGCCTGCCGCGGCTCACGTGCCCGAGATCCTAGCCTTTGGCGACAGCCTGACCGCCGGTCTCGGGCTGCCGGCCGAGGCGAGCTTCCCGGCGCGCCTCGAGGCCCGGCTGCGCGCCGAGGGGGTTGGCGCGCACATCGTCAATGCCGGGGTCTCGGGCGACACCACCGCCGGCGGCCTCGCGCGGCTCGACTGGGCGCTCGCCGACAAGCCGGATATCGTGATCCTCGAATTGGGCGCCAACGATGCGCTGCGCGGCATCGACCCTGGGGTCGTCCGCGCCAACCTCGACGCGATGATCGGCAAGATCCAGGCGAGCGGGGCCAAATTGCTGCTGATGGGCATGCGCGCGCCGCCGAATTGGGGCGATGATTACCAGCACGATTTCGACCGGCTCTATCCCGAGCTTGCGAAGGCTCACGCGGTGACGCTTTATCCGTTCTTTCTCGAAGGTGTGGCGATGGACCCCAAGCTCAACCAGCCGGACGGCCTTCACCCCAACGAGCGCGGCGTCGCCGCGCTGGTTGACCGCATCGCGCCTGTCGTCGCCCGGTTGATCGGAGGCCAGTCATGACCGCGCCCTTCGCCGCCGCCTTCGCCGAAGGCGATCCCGCGACCCTCGCCGCGCGCCTTCTCGCCCAGCTGCCGGACGGGCAGGAGGCGAACCTCGGCATCCTCTATGTCAGCGAGCCGGCCGCCGTCGCGCTGCCGCTGCTCGCCCGCGAGCTGGCGGACGGCAGCGGGATCGCCTCCTGGGTCGGCGGGGTCGGGCTCGGGGTCTGCGCCGCCGGGCAGGAGGTGTACGAAACCCCGGCGGCCGTGGTCATGACCGCGTCATTGCCGCCCGATCGCTTCCGCCTGTTCGGCGCGACCGATGACCCCGCCGCCGATCTGCCGCGCCGGCACGCCAGCTGGATCGAGGCGGTCGCCCCGAGCCTCGCGCTCGTCCATGGCGATCCGCGTTGCGACAACCTCTTGCGCGCCACCGTCGACACCGCCGCGGCGAGCGGGGCGTTTCTCGTCGGGGGCCTGGTATCGCATCGCTGCGCCGAGCCGCTCCTGGCCGGCGACATAACTGCAACCCAGCGCGCCGCGAATGCCCTCGGCAAAGCCGGCATCGCCGGCTTGCTCCTGGCGCCCGAGGTCGCGGTCGCGACCGGGCTGACGCAAGGCTGCATGCCGATCGGCCCGGTGCACCGGATCGACGAGGCGCGCGACAATGTCGTCATCGCAATCGATGGCCGCCCGGCGCTGACGGTATTCTACGAGGATATCGGCCCGGCCCTGGCGCAGGATCCGCGCCGGCTCGGCGGACTGATCTTCGCCGGCCTCCCGGTGGCGGGCTCCGATACCGGCGACTATCTCGTGCGCAACCTGATGGCGATCGATCCGGCGCACGGCTGGGTCGTGCTTGGCGCCGAGGTCGCGCCGGGCGACCAGATCGTCTTCTGCCGCCGCGATCCCGACAGCGCCCGGGCCGATATGGGCCGCATGCTGCGCCAGCTCAAGGGACGGCTCTCGGGGCCGCCGAAGGCCGGAGTTTACGTCAGCTGCATTGCGCGCGGCACGGCGCTGTTCGGCGAGCCAGGGGTCGAGACCGCGCTGATCCGCGAAAGCCTCGGCGATTTTCCGCTGATCGGGTTTTTCGCCAATGGCGAGATCTCACGCGACCGGCTTTACGGCCATACCGGCGTCCTGACCTTGTTCACCTGATGACGTCGATGCGATGCTGCGCCTCTTTGTCGGGATCGAATTTCCGCCCGAGTTGAAGCTGCGTCTGTCGCTGCTGTGCTGCGGCGTGCCCGGCGCCAGGTGGATCGATCCCGGTAATTTCCACCTGACCTTGCGGTTCATCGGCGAGATTACCGAGGACCGTGCCGCCGATGTCGACGAAGCCCTGGTGCGATTGAAGGCGCGCCGTTTTACGCTGCAGCTCGCCGGCGCCGGCGTCTTCGGCGGCAACCGGCCGCACACTCTGTGGGTCGGCGTCGAGCGCGATCCCGATCTGGTGGTGTTGCACGACAAGATCGAAATGGCGCTCGTCCGGATCGGGCTCACGCCGGAGCCGCGCCGCTTCGCACCGCATGTCACGCTGGCGCGGCTGCGCGATCCGGTGCTCGACGGGCTCGGCTATTTCCTCGCAACGCACACCCGCTTCCGCGCCGACCCGCTGCCGGTCGAGCATTTCAGCCTGATCGCCAGCTTTCCGACCAAGGCGGGCTCGGTCTACGAGGACCAGGCCGACTATCCGCTCCTCGGCTGATCTCCAGGATGAACTGAGCGAAGCGAGACCCAGTAAGCGGCTTCAGAGCTTGAAGTTGTCTTCCCGGCGAAAGCCGGGACCCATTCATCAACCTCTCGGGCGCGGACGAGTGGGTCCCGGCTTTCGCCGGGACGACAATAATTTTAGCGCGGCAGGGTGCTCGATCCCATCAGGAATTCGTCAACCGCGCGGGCGCATTGCCGGCCCTCGCGGATCGCCCAGACGACCAGCGATTGGCCGCGCCGCATGTCGCCGGCGGAAAAGATCTTTGGAACCGAGCTCTGGTAGTCGAGCGTCGTGGCGGCGACATTGCCGCGCGGATCGAGCCTGACCCCAGCCGCTTCGAGCATCCCGGCGCGGCGCGGCCCGAGAAACCCCATCGCAAGCAGAACCAGATCGGCCTTCAGCGCAAACGCGCTGTCCGGCATCTCCCGCATCGCCCAGCGCCCGTCGGGCCCTTGGGTCCATTCGACCCGGATGCATTCGAGCGCCTCGACATGGCCATTGCTCCCGCGCGCATGCTTGGTCAGCACCGCCCAGTCGCGCTCGCAACCCTCCTCCTGCGAGGAGGAGGTGCGCAGTTTCAATGGCCAATCCGGCCACACCAGCGCCTTGTTCTCCCTTTCGGGCGGCATCGGCAGGATTTCGAGTTGGGTGATCGACACCGCACCCTGCCGGGTCGCGGTGCCGATGCAATCCGAGCCGGTATCGCCGCCGCCGATCACGATGACGTGCTTGTCGCGAGCGGTGATCGTGCCGCCCGGCGCGGCGCGGGCCTCTTCGTCGCCGGCGTTGCGCTTGTTCTGTTGCGGCAGAAAGTCCATCGCGAAATGGATGCCGGCGAGATCGCGGCCGGGGACCTCGAGATCGCGCGGCAATTCGGCCCCGCCGGTCAGCGCCAGCGCGTCGTATTCGGCGAGCAGCGTGTCGACCGAGATCGTCGCCCCGACCTCAAAAGAGGTCCGGAACTCGACCCCTTCGGCCATCATCTGATCGACGCGGCGGTCGATCAGGTACTTCTCCATCTTGAAATCGGGGATGCCGTAGCGCAGCAGCCCGCCGATCCGGTCGTTCTTCTCGAACAGGGTCACCGCGTGGCCGGCGCGCGCCAATTGCTGGGCGCAGGCCATCCCGGCCGGCCCCGAGCCGACGACCGCGACGCGCTTGCCCGAGCGGCGCGCCGGGGGCTCCGGCGTGATCCAGCCCTCCTCCCAGCCGCGGTCGACGATCGCGCATTCGATCGTCTTGATCGTCACCGGGTTGTCGTCGATGTTCAGCGTGCACGCCGCCTCGCACGGCGCCGGGCAGATGCGGCCGGTAAATTCCGGGAAATTGTTGGTCGAGTGCAACGTCACCAGCGCCTGGCGCCACTGGTCGCGATAGACCAGATTGTTCCAGTCCGGGATCAGATTGTTGACCGGGCAGCCCTCGTGGCAGAACGGGATGCCACAATCCATGCAGCGCGAGGCCTGGGCGCGCAGCATCGGCTGCGGCAGGGGGCGCACGAACTCCTTCCAGCTCTTCTTGCGCGCCGCCGGCTTCTCATAGCCGCGCTCGACGCGCTCGATTTCCAGAAACCCGGTGGGCTTGCCCATCCCCTCGCCCTTACGGCCGGCCCGCCGAGGCCGGTCAATAATGCTGACTTATCTCATGGTGCCTCAACACAAGGCTAGCATCAATCCTTGCGAGGTAAGCAGCGCCGCATTTTCTCGCCGCCAGCATCTATTCGATCACCTCGTCGGCGCGGGCGAGTAGGGTTCGTGGCACGGTGAGGCCGAGCGCCTTGGCGGTCTTCAGGTTGATAACCAGTTCGAAATTCGTCGGTTGCTGGACCGGCAGATCGGCGGGCTTAGCGCCGTTGAGGATCTTACCGGCGTAAATCCCGATCTGACGAAAGCCAACCGTGAGCCGCGGTCCATAGCTGATCAGGGCCCCCGAAGCGGCGAATTCGGGCCATTCATAAATCGCTGGGACGGCGTAGTGCGACGCCAACGCCACAAACTGTGCGCGCCGGCTGTTGAAGAACGAGTCGGCGCCAACTAACATCCCGCCTGCATGCAGCGGCGCAAGGCTCGCAAAGGCCGCGTCGATCTCACTCTCGGTCGCTGCCTTCAGGACCTCGAGCTGCAATCCCTTCAGGCGCGCCGCTTCCTGCACGTCGGCCATAATGCGCTCAGCAGCCGCGTTGTTTGGGTTGATCAGCAGGGCGATTACCCTGGCCTCGGGTATCAGCTCTGATAGTAGTTCCAGCAGCTTCGCGCTCACCTCGGTTGCCAGGATGCTAACACCCGTAAGGTTGCCGCCCGGCCGGGCGAGATTGGCGACCAGCCCGAGTTCCACCGGGTCGCGGCCGAAAACACAGACGATCGGGACTGTTGCGGTCGCGCTTTTCGCGGCAAGCGCTGATGGGGTGCCGCCGACCGTCACGATCAGGTCGACGTTGCGGCCGACGAGATCGGCGGCCAGCGCGGGCAGTCGATCGTAATGTCCCTCTGCCCAGCGGTATTCGATCGCCACATTTTGTCCCTCGACATAGCCGCTCGCCTTCAGTCCATCGTGGAACGCGGCAATAACCCCTCCAATCGCTGAGCGTGACGCGCTGCCGAGCAAGCCGATCACGGGCATTGTCTTCTGTTGCTGCGCTGTCGCAGCCAGCGGCGACGACACGGCCGCGCCGGCGATAAGCGCTAGAAAGTCGCGCCGCCTCACTCAATAACCTCGTCGGCGCGGGCAAGGATCGATTGCGGCACGGTGAGGCCGAGCGCCTTGGCGGTCTTCAGGTTGATGACCAGCGAGAATCTCGTCGGCTGCTGGACCGGCAAATCGGCCGGCTTCTGTCCGTTGAGGATCTTTGCGGCGTAAATTCCGAGCTGGCGATAGGCGGACGTCAGGCTCGCCCCGTAGCTGATCAGGCCGCCAGCCGCGACGAAGGGGCGCCCATCATACATCGCCGGAATGCCATTGCGTGACGCCAGTGTTACGATCTGGTCCGGGCGGCTGTTGTAGAACGGATCTCCCGCGACAATGAGCGCGCCGGCGCGCAGTTGGCCGAGGGTCACGGAAGCGGCGACGATCTCGCTCTCGGTGCCGGCGTTCAGAATATGGACCTGCAGCCCCTTAGCGCGCGCCGCTTCGCGCGCCTCGCCGACGTAGCCTTCGGTATTCGGGTTGGTCGGGTTGACCAGCAGGGCAATCACCCTGGCCTGGGGGACCAGCTCGGACAGCAGCTCAAGCCGCTTTGGCATCAGCTCGATCGAGAGGAAGCTGACGCCCGTCAGATTGCCGCCCGGCCGGGCAAGGCTCGCGACGAGCCCGAGCGCGACCGGGTCCGCGGCGCTCGGGAATACGATCGGGATCGTCGAGGTTGCGTGTTTGGCCGCCAACGCCGAAGGGAGTCCGCCGCTCGCCACGATCACGTCGACCTTGCGGCCGACGAGGTCGGCGGCCAATGCCGGCAGCCGATCATTGTCTCCCTCCGCCCAGCGGTATTCGATCGTAAGGTTTTGTCCCTCTACATAGCCGGTTTCGCCCAGTCCGTGAAGAAAGGCGGCCACAAACGGCGCATACGGGCCGGGCGATCGGCTGCTGAGAAACCCGATCACCGGCATCGCCCGCTGCTGCGCGGCGCCGGTGCGCGGCCGCAGAGCGGTCGCCGCGCCGAGAAGGGTGATGAACTTCCGCCGCCTCACTCCGCGGCGGCCATTTGCGCGGCGGCGGCCTCGCGCTCGGCCCTGAGCTCCAGGAGGGCGCGGCGGTAGTCCTGCGGGGTCACCTTGACAAAGGCGGCGAGCGTCTGGTCCCAGTCTTCGAGCAGCATCCGGGCGCGGGCGCTGCCGGTAAAGAGCTGGTGGCGCTCAATGAGGATGCGCAGCCGCGCGGCGTCGAAGCGCAGCGGGTCGCCCATGCCGTTGTCGACGACGTCAGGGGCGCGCTGGCGCGGCCGATCTTCGTCGTTCTCGTCGTAATCCTCGTTCCCGATCGCTTCGAGATCGACCCCGGTATGGTTGCACAGGCTGGCGAAGCGGCCTTGCGGGTCATAGACATAGGCGATCCCGCCCGACATGCCGGCGGCGAAGTTGCGCCCGGTCTCGCCCAAGACGACGACGACCCCGCCGGTCATGTATTCGCAACCGTGGTCGCCCGTCCCCTCGACGACCGCGACCGCGCCCGAATTCCGCACCGCGAAGCGCTCGCCGGCGACCCCCTCGAAATAGGCTTCGCCGGCGATCGCGCCGTAGAGCACGGTGTTGCCGATGATGATGTTTTCGGTCGGCTCGCGGGTGGCCTGCGGCGGCTGGCGCACGATGAGGCGCCCGCCGGAGAGGCCCTTCCCGACGTAATCATTGGCGTCGCCGTAGAGTTCCAAGGTCACGCCATGCGCGAGGAACGCGCCGAAACTGCCGCCGGCGGTGCCGTCAAAGCGCGCCCAGATCGTGTCCTCGGGTAAGCCCACATGGCCATAGCGCCGCGCCACCTGGCCCGACAGCATCGCGCCGACGGTGCGGTGGATGTTGCGGATCGGGCGCTCGATCCTGACCGGCTCGCGCTGCTCCAGCGCCGGCTCCGCCAATTGGATCAGCTCGTTGTCGAGCGCCTTGTCGAGACCGTGGTTCTGTACTTCGCAATGGTAGATCGCGACCCCGGGCGCCGGCTGCTCCTGGTACAATAGACGCGACAGGTCGATGCCCTTGGCCTTCCAGTGGTCGATCGCGGGGACCATGTCGATGCGGTCGACCCGGCCGACCATCTCGTCAAAGGTGCGGAAGCCCAATTGCGCCATCAATTCGCGCACTTCCTCGGCGACAAAGAAGAAAAAGTTGATGACGTGCTCGGGCTGGCCCGTAAAACGCTTGCGCAACACCGGGTCCTGCGTCGCGATGCCGACCGGGCAGGTGTTGAGGTGGCATTTGCGCATCATGATGCAGCCGGCGGCGATCAAGGGCGCGGTCGCAAAGCCGAACTCGTCGGCGCCGAGCATCGCGCCGACGACGACGTCGCGCCCGGTGCGCAAGCCGCCATCGACCTGCACCGCGATACGGCCGCGCAAGCCGTTGCGCACCAGCGTCTGCTGGGTCTCGGCGAGACCGATCTCCCAGGGCGAGCCGGCGTGGGTCAGCGAGGTCAAGGGGCTGGCGCCGGTGCCGCCCTCATAGCCGGCGATCGTGACATGGTCGGCACGCGCCTTCGAGACGCCGGCGGCAACGGTGCCGACCCCGACCTCCGAGACCAGCTTCACCGAGATCGCCGCCTGTGAGTTGGCGTTCTTCAGATCGTGGATCAGCTGCGCCAGATCCTCGATCGAATAGATGTCATGGTGCGGCGGCGGCGAAATGAGGCCGACCCCGGGGGTCGAATAGCGCACCCGGGCGATCGTCTTGTCGACCTTGCGGCCCGGCAACTGGCCGCCCTCGCCGGGTTTGGCGCCCTGCGCCATCTTGATCTGCAAGACGTCGGAATTGACGAGGTATTCGGTGGTGACGCCGAACCGGCCCGAGGCCACCTGCTTGATCGCCGAGCGCATCGAATCGCCGTTTGGCAACGGCTTGAAGCGCGCGGCTTCCTCGCCGCCCTCGCCGGTGTTCGACTTGCCGCCGATGCGGTTCATCGCGATCGCCAAGGTCGTGTGCGCCTCGCGGCTGATCGAGCCGAAGCTCATCGCCCCGGTCGCAAAGCGCCGGACGATCGAGGCGGCCGGCTCGACCTCGTCGAGCGGGACCGGCTCGTCGGCCATTTGCAGGCGCATCAGTCCGCGGATCGTCAGGAGCCGCTCGCTCTGGTCGTTGATCGAGGCGGCGAATGCCTTGTAGTCGGCGAGCGAATTGCCGCGTACCGCGTGCTGCAACCTGGCGACCGATTGCGGCGTCCAGGCATGCGCCTCGCCGCGCAGGCGGAAACCGTAATCGCCGCCGAGATCGAGCATCTCGCGGTAGAGCGGGTCGTCGCCGTAAGCGCGGGCGTGGCGGACCAGCGCCTCTTCGGCGATGGCCCTCAGATCGGCGCCTTCGATCGTCGTCGCCGTGCCGGTGAAATACCGCTCGACAAACTCGCTCTCCAGCCCGACCGCGTCGAAGATCTGGGCGCCGCAATAGGATTGGTAGGTCGAGATCCCCATCTTGGAGATGACCTTGAGGATGCCCTTGCCGAGCGCCTTCAGATAATTCTTCTGCACCTGTTCGGCCGAGAGCGGCAGCCCGTTCTCGGTGCGGATCTGCTCGACCGTGGCGAAGGCGAGATAGGGATTGATCGCCTCCGCGCCATACCCGGCCAGCACGCAGAAATGATGCACCTCGCGCGCTTCGCCGGTCTCGACGACGATGCCGGTCTTGGTGCGCAGCCCGTGGCGGATCAGGTGATGGTGCACCGCCGAGGTCGCCAGCAAGGCCGGGATCGGCACCCGCTCGGGCGAGACCGCGCGGTCGGACAGGATCAGGATGTTGTGGCCCGCTTCGACCGCCACGGTCGCCTCGCGGCAGATCAGGTCGAGCGCCGCCTCGATGCCGTCGGCGCCCTCGGCCACCGGCCAGGTGATGTCGAGCGTGTCGGTCTTGAAGCGGCCGTCGATCAGACTCTCGATATTGCGGATCTTGGCAAGATCGCCATCGGTCAGGATCGGCTGCGCGACTTCGAGCCGGTGGTGCGAGCCGACCTCGTGCCCCAAGAGGTTCGGACGCGGCCCGATCATCGAGATCAGCGACATCACCAATTCTTCGCGGATCGGGTCGATCGGCGGGTTGGTGACCTGCGCGAAGTTCTGCTTGAAATAGTTGTATAGGAGCTTCGGCCGATCGGAGAACGCCGCGATCGGCGTGTCGGTCCCCATCGAGCCGACGGGATCATCGGCCTCGCGCGCCATCGGCTCGAGGAAGAACTGGATGTCCTCCTGGGTGTAGCCAAAGGCCTGCTGCTGGTCGAGCCGGGAGGACGGATCGTTGGCGACCGCCGGAATCGCCGCCTCGGGCGCCTCGGGCAAATCCTCGAGCTTGTACTGGGTCGCCTTCAACCACGCCTCGTAGGGATGCTCGGCGGCAAGCTTCGCCTTGATCTCGGCATCGTCGATGATGCGGCCCTCTTCAAGGTCGATCAGCAGCATCTTGCCGGGCTGGAGCCGCCATTTGCGCACGATCTTCTCTTCCGGCACCGGCAGGACGCCGGCTTCGGAGGCCATGATCACATGGTCGTCGTCGGTGATGATGTAGCGCGCCGGCCTGAGACCATTCCTATCGAGCGTCGCGCCGATCTGGCGGCCGTCGGTAAAGGCGATCGCCGCCGGCCCGTCCCACGGCTCCATCAGCGCCGCATGGTATTCGTAAAAGGCGCGGCGCTCGGGGTCCATCAGCGGGTCGGACCACGCCTCCGGGATCAGCATCATCATCGAATGGGCGAGCGAGTAGCCGCCGCCGATGACGAGGAGTTCGAGCGCATTGTCGATGCACGCCGTGTCCGATTGGTCCGGGCCGATCAGCGGCACCATCTTTTCGAGATCGGCGCCCAGCAGGTCGGACGACATCGCCTGGCGGCGCGCATGCATCCAATTGACGTTGCCGCGCACCGTGTTGATCTCGCCATTGTGGCAGATGAACCGGTAGGGGTGCGCGAGCCGCCAGCTGGGGAAGGTGTTGGTCGAAAAGCGCTGATGCACCAGCGCCAGCGCGGATACGGTCAGCGGGTTGCGCAGATCCTCGTAGAAGCTCTCGACCTGCGGCGCCAACAGCAGCCCCTTATAGACCACCGTCCGGGTCGAGAACGACGGCATGTAGAGATCGCGGATCGCCGGCAGGCGCTGCCCGAGATCGCCGACGGTGTTGAGGATCTGCTTGCGGGCAGTCAGGATCTTGCGCTCGAAGGCGTCCTGATCGGGGATGTCGGGGCCCGCCGCGACGATCGCCTGGGCGATCCACGGCATCGTCTCGATGACCCGGGCGCCGAGCCCATTCGTGTCGGTCGGGACATCGCGCCAGGCGAGCAGGGTTTGGCCCTCGGCGCGCAGGAACGCCGCGACATGCTGCATGGCGACCGCGCGCGCGGTTTTCTCCATCGGCAGAAAGCACATCGCGACGGCATAGCGGCCGGCCACCGGCAATTCGATGCCGCGCCCCGCCGCCCAATGCCGCAGCAGCTGGTCCGGCATCTGGATCATAACGCCGGCGCCGTCGCCCATCAGCGGGTCGGCGCCGACCGCGCCGCGATGGTCGAGATTGAGGAGGATCTGCAAACCGCGCTGGATGATATCGTGCGATTTCTTGCCCTTGATGTTCGCGACAAAGCCGACGCCGCACGCATCGTGCTCGTTTCTCGGATCGTAAAGTCCTCTGTCGCGCCGCAAGGCCATCCCAAGTCGCTCTTTCAGCGGCCGCAAGACCGCACGTTCCCCACCGGCGAACGCGGGGCGCGATTCGCCATGGCGACAGTATGCATAAGTTAACGGGATAACGCGAATCGAGCTTGCAACAAATCCGCTTATTTTCTGCCGCATTTTGCCGCGTTTTTAATCAGCCCGAGCGCCCGGCGATCGTCGCCGCGATCGGCGGCGGTTGGCGCAGGGTCTGCAAGACGACGCAGTAGCGCTCGGTCAGCTTTAATAACGTGTCGATCCGGTCATGCGGCTCATCGGTGTCGAGGTCGAAGGCGAGGCGGATGCCGCGAAAGCCGACCGGCGCGGTGCGCTCGACCCCGAGCGTGCCGCGGAAATCGAGATCGCCCTCCGCGCGCACGTGACCACCGTTGAGGCGGAATTCGAGCGCCGTCGCGACCGCCTTTAGCGTGACCCCGGCGCAGGCGACGAGCGCCTCCAAGAGCATGTCGCCGGAGCACGCTTCGAGCCCGCTGCCGCCGGTCGCCGGGTGCAGCCCCGCCTCGATCAGCGCATGTCCGGTCTCGACCTTGCAGGCGATCGCGCCTTCGGCGAGATCGCCCACGGCTTTCAACGTGACGACCGCGGCTTCCGGGTGTTCCCGGTATTTCGCCTTGAGCGGCGCCTGCAATTCGCGCAATGCCGTCGCATCCATGTCGTCGCTCCTCCCAGCCCGTCATCCCGGCGAAAGCCGGGACCCACTCCTGCCATGGATACCGGCTTTCGCCGGTATGACAAGGATGGAGACACCACCCGCGTTTTCGCGATGATAAACTGGCCGCAGCTGAACGAAAGGGAAGCCCAATGGGACCGCTCGAGGGGGTTAAAATCGTCGAGTTGGCCGGGATCGGCCCGGCGCCGTTCTGCGCGATGCTGCTCAGCGACATGGGCGCCGAGGTGATCCGGGTCGACCGCGCGAGCAATGTCGGGCAGGACGACAGCCGGGTCGGCGGCCCCGCGGGAGAGGAGCACCGCTTCAACCTGCTGGCGCGCGGCCGCCGCAACATCGCGGTCGACCTGAAGAACGCGGCCGGCGCCTCGGCCGTGCTGCGCCTCATCGACCGGGCCGACGCGCTCGTCGAGGGGTTTCGCCCCGGGGTCATGGAGCGGCTCGGGCTCGGCCCCAGCGTCTGCCTCGCGCGCAACCCGAAGCTCGTCTACGGCCGGATGACCGGATGGGGCCAGGACGGCCCGATCGCGCAGGTCGCCGGGCACGACATCAACTACATCGCATTGTCGGGCGTGCTCCATACGATCGGCGAAGCCGGCGGACCGCCGGTGCCGCCCTTGAACCTCGTCGGCGATTTCGGTGGCGGCGCGCTCTATCTGGCGATGGGGGTCCTCGCCGGCATCATCAGCGCGCGGGTGAGCGGCAAGGGCCAGGTCGTCGACTGCTCGATGGTCGAGGGCTCGGCCTCCTTGATGACGATGATGTATGCCGCGCTCGCCTCGGGCGCGTGGATCGAGGAGCGCGGCCATAACCGCACCGACGGCGGCGCGCATTACTACCATGTCTATCAAACCAAGGACGGCGAGCACGTCGCGATCGGCGCGATCGAGCCGCAATTCTATGCGCTGCTCTTGAAGCACACCGGGCTGGAAGGCGAAGCGCTGCCGGAGCAGACCGACCGCACCGCCTGGCCCGAGATGCAAACCCGACTCGCGCGCATCTTCAAGACAAAGACCCGCGCCGAGTGGACCCAAATCATGCAGCAGACCGACATCTGCTTCGCCCCGGTGTTGCGCATGTCGGAAGCGCTCCTTCACCCGCACAACCGCCATCGCGCGAGCTTTGTGGAAGTGGACGGCATCGCCCAGCCCGCCCCGGCGCCGCGCTTCCTCGGCACGCCGTCGCGTGTCCAGCGCCCGCCGGCGCGGATCGGCGAGCACACCGACGCGGTGCTCACGGATTGGGGCTTTTCCGCCACCGAGATCGCACAATTGCACCGCGGTGGCGCTGTCAGATCGGCGAATTGAGGACCGGGAAATGAAGCGGCGCGAACTCATTGCGATGTTCGGCGGCGCAGCGCTCGCTTGGCCGCTGGCCGCGCGCGCGCAACAGAAGGCGATGCCGGCGGTCGGTTACCTCAGCACCTTTGGCGCGCCAAATTCACCGAGTCCGGCCGCGTTCCGCCAGGGATTGAGCGAATCCGGCTACATCGAGGGGCAGGACGTCACGATCGAATACCGCGGGGCGGAATTGCGGCCGGATCGGCTGCCTGCATTGGCCGCCGACCTCGTCAGCCGCAAGGTCGACGTGATCGTGACGGGCGGCGGCACCCCTCCGGCACTGGCGGCGAAGAACGCCACCTCGACGATCCCGATCGTCTTCACCTTCGTCGGCGACCCGGTCGGGTACGGCTTGGTCGCCAGTCTCGCCCGGCCGGGCGGCAACGTCACCGGCTTCAGCCAACTGGGCGTCGAGCTGATGGGCAAGCGCGTCGAGTTGCTGTCCGAGTTGGTTCCCCAGGTCCGGGTGATCGCCCTGCTGGTGAACCCGAAAAATCCGGCAACCGAGCCCCAAATCCGGGCCGCTGAGGAAGCGGCGCGCGCGAAGGGGCTGGAGCTCCGTATCTTGAAGGCCAGCAGCGAAAGCGAGATCGACGCCGCCTTCGCCGCCCTCGTCGAGCTGCATGCCGGCGTGGTCCTCGGCGCCGATGCATTGTTCAGCCAGCACGAGAAATTTGCGGCGCAAGCATTGCGCTATGCAGTCCCGGCGATCGATTCGGCGCGCGAATTCCCCGCGGCCGGCGGCCTGATCAGCTACGGACCAAGCGTCACCGGCACCCTTCGCCAGGCCGGCGTTTACGCCGGACGGATCCTCAAGGGCGAGCGCCCGGCCGATCTGCCGGTCCAGCAGCCGACCACATTCGAGCTGGTGATCAACCTCAAGACCGCCAAGGCGCTCGGCCTCACCGTGCCGCCATCGATCCTCAACCGCGCCGACGAGGTCATCGAATGAGGCGGCGCGATCTCATCGTCCTGCTCGGCAGCGCGGCTGCCGTTCAGCCGCTGGCCGGCCGCGCGCAGCAGAAAGAAATGCCGGTGATCGGCTATCTTAGCAGCACGGTGCCCGGCGCGGGCGTGGCCGAGTTCCGCCAAGGACTGAGCGAAACCGGCTATGTCGAGGGAAAAAACGTCACGATCGAATACCGCTGGGCAGAGGGTCGTTACGATCGGCTGCCCGCATTGGCTGCGGATCTCGTCGGCCGCAAGGTCGACGTGATCGCGACTGGCGGTGGCATCCCTTCGGCACTCGCGGCGAAAAGCGCGACCTCGACGATCCCGATCGTCTTCGAGGTCGGCACCGACCCGGTCAGGGACGCGCTCGTCGCCAGCCTCGCGCGACCGGGCGGCAACCTCACCGGCGTGAGCGTCCTCTTCACCGAACTTGTGCCCAAGCGACTGGAGCTGCTGTACGAGCTGATTCCCAAGGCCCGGGTCATCGCTCTGCTGGTGAACCCGACCAATGCGAATGCTGAGCGCATGATCAGCGACATGCAGGCGGCGGCGCGCACGAAGGGGGTGCAGCTCCCTATTCTGAAGGCCAGCACGGAAAGCGAGATCAACGCCGCTTTCGCCGCCCTCGGCCAACTGCAAGCCGGCGGGCTCGTCGTCGGCAACGATCCGTTCTTCAACAGCCGGCGCGAGCAGCTCGTGGCGCTCGCATCACGCCATGCCGTTCCCGCGATCTATGAGGCGCGTGGTTACACCGCTTCCGGCGGCCTTATCAGCTATGCACCCAGCTTCCCGGCCATCTATCGCCAAGTCGGCATTTACGCCGGAAGAATCCTCAAGGGCGAGAAGCCGGCCGATCTGCCGGTCCAGCAGCCGACCAAATTTGAGCTGGTCATCAACCTCAAAGCCGCCAAGGCGCTCGGCCTCACCGTGCCGCAATCGATCCTCAACCGCGCCGACGAGGTGATCGAGTAAGTCGATTTTTTTGGCGCCGCGACGTTGCCGCGTCGCCTTGCGGTCCCCATTTGTTCCGACAACTCGCCGATATTGTAATGAGAAATGGCGGTGGGATCTCTCGCTGATCGGGCGCGCTCGAAATTCCCTGCGCGGTGCAAAAAATTCCCTGCGCCTTGGCAAAAAATTCCCTGCCGCGGTACGGGAATTCGGATGAGAAACCGCGCGATTTCAAGGGGTTGCTGTCAACCGAAACATTTTTTTCCCTGTCCGCAGGGAATTTGCCCGCGCAATCCCGGTCGGCGGCGGGCGATTTTGCGCTATGCTTCGCCAAGAGGTCCAACTGACTGAACGCGCGATCGCGAGGGAGGAGCCGCCATGGACACCATCGAGAGAACCACCCCGAGCCAAGCAAAGCTGCTGGCGGAATTGCCGCTTCGCCTGCATCACAACGCCTATGTCGTGAAAGACCACGAGGCCAACCGCCGCTTTCTCGAGGATCTGCTCGGGATCCCCTTGGTCGCGACGTGGTGCGAGCGAACCTACCGCGCCGATCTCGGCCGCGAAGTCGATTTCTGCCACACCTTCTTCGGTCTGGAGGATGGCGGCGCGCTGGCCTTCTTCCAGTTCGCCGACCCCGAGATGTACGAGCTGACCCAGGTGAAGGTGCCGCCCAAGGTCGGCAGCCATTATCATATCGCGCTCAAGGCCAGTGACCGGACCTATGCCGAGCTGAAAGCCCGGCTCAACGCCGCCGGCGAGAAATTCCGCGAGACCGATCACGGCTATTGCAAATCGATCTACACCACGACACCCGACGGCATGATCCTCGAATTCACCTGCGATCCGCCCGATGTCGCCGAGATCGACGCGCTGCGCCGGGCTGACGCGCACAGCGAACTCACGCGCTGGCTGGCTGGCGACCGCCACGTCAACAACCAGCTGCGGCACCGAGAGGGCTAACGCTCGCCTGCATTGTGCTCTCCCTCTCCGCCCCGGGGTCGGTGGGGATTTCCCGGCGGCTGCCCACCCCACCCTCCCAACGCCTGCGGCGCGGGCCCCTCCCTCTCCCCCCTGAAGGGCGGAGAGGGGTTTTCACGAGACGGAGAAAAAAATGAAAGTCGGTTTCATCGGGCTCGGCATGATGGGCAAGGGCATGGCCGCCAATCTGCAAAAGGCCGGCCATCAGCTCACCGTCCACGACCTCAACCGCGCCGCGGCCGAGCCGTTTCTCGCAAAAGGCGCGGTCTGGGCCAATTCGCCGCGCCAGGTCGCCGAAGCAAGCGAAGTGGTGTTCACCTCCCTCCCCGTCCCGGCCGATGTCGAAGCCGTCGCGCTCGGACCGAACGGCCTGATCGAGGGCATGAAGCCCGACACCGCGTTTTTCGACATGTCGACCAATTCGGTGGCGGTGGTGCGCAAGATCAACGCCGCCCTCGCCGAGAAAAACCTCTATATGCTCGATTCACCGGTCAGCAGAGGCCCGGGCGGCGCGGCCAGCGGCAAGATGGCGATCTGGGTCGGCGGCGACGAGCAGCAGTTCGGCCGGCACAAATCGGTGCTCGACGCGATGGGCGACCAGGCGCGCTACATCGGCCCGATCGGCGCCGGCACCATCGCCAAGCTCGTGCACAATTGCACCAGCGCCGTCGTCGGCGTGGCGCTCGCCGAGGTCATGACGATGGGCATCAAGGCCGGGGTCGAACCGCTCGAATTGTGGGAAGCGGTGCGGCAAGGCGCGACCGGGCGCCAGCGCACCTTCGACCGGCTCGGCAAGTTTTTGAGCAGCGCCTACGACCCGGCGGATTTCGCGCTGCGCCTCTTACACAAGGATGTATCGCTCGCGGTCGGGCTCGGGCGCGAGGTCGGGGTGCCGATGCGCCTCGCCAATATGGCGCTCGAAGAACTGACCGAGGCGATGAACCGCGGCTGGCAGCAGCGCGACAGCCGGGTTGGCGGGCTCCTGCAGGTCGAGCGCGCCAAGATCCCGCCGCTCAATGTCGACCCGGCGAAGATCCAGGCGGTGCTCGACCGCGATCAGCAGAAGTAGCGTCCGACACGACACTCGGTTGTCATTGCGAGCGAAGCGAAGCAATCTCCTGCGGATGTTCGCTCCGCCATCGGGATTGCTTCGTCGCTCTGCTCCTCGCAATGACAGCTGAAACGAGAAATAGCTCTCCAGCGGAGCGGCTGGTCATCGCCACGCTCGCCCAGCGCCCCGATCTGCGCGGCAAGGTCTTCGAACCCGAAATCCAATCCGCCGTCCCGGAATTCATGCGGCATGACCCGGCGGCTGGGCTCTATTACGGCGCGGGGTGGCTCGACCGCTATCTCGAATATGCGCTCGTCGCGGTCGATCCGCAGGAGCCGGATCAGCCGGTCGCGCGCGCCTTCGGCGTGCCGTTCGCGTTCCGCGACGGCCGGCCGGAGCGCGAGGAACTGCCGGCTCGCGGCTGGGACGCGGTGATCCGCTGGGGCGCCGAGGACCAGCTGGCCGGGTGCGTTCCGAACGCGGTCAGCGCCCTCGAAATCATGGTTGCGCCGCGCCATCACGGGCGCGGCATCTCGCAACGCATGGTGGCGGCGATGCGCGATCATGTGCGGCGGTTCGGATTTGCCGACCTCTACGCGCCGCTGCGGCCGACCATGAAGGACAAGGAGCCGCTGACCCCGTTCGCCGAATACGCGGCGCGCCGGCGCGGCGACGGGCTGCCCTGGGACCCCTGGGTGCGCGTGCACGTCCGGGCGGGGGCGCGGATCGTCAAGATCGCCCCGGCCAGCCTGGCCGTTCCGGGAACGATCGCCGAATGGTCGGAGTGGACCGGGATGAATTTCGCTCACAGCGGCGATATCGTCGTGCCGGGCGCGCTGGTGCCGGTCCATGTGTCGCGCGAACAGGACCATGCCGTCTATGTCGAGCCCAATTTGTGGGTGCATCACCGCGTTTGACGCGAGGCAGCGATGACCAGCGACGTTCTCGGCCCCTATCGGGTCTCCGCCTACAACACCGCCCACGATTCGGACAACAAGATCCATGACGGCGCCTTCGCCCGCAGCCTCGGGTTCGGCGGCGGGATGGTGCCGGGGGTGGCGGTGTACGGCTACATGACGCATCTGCCGGTGATGCGCTGGGGCCGCGCCTGGGTCGAACGCGGCACCGCCGAATGCCGCTTTTATAAGCCGGTCTATGACGGCGACATCGCGACGGTCACCGCGACCATGAGCGACGGCGTCCTCGACATATCGGTCAAAAGCCGCGGCGAAGTGTGCGCCACCGGGCGGGCTGCCATGCCGGACGCGCCGCCGATCGCGCCCTCGCTCGATCTGTTCCCCAAGGTGCCGCAGCGCGTCGAACGCCCGCCGGCCGACGAGGCCTCGCTCGCTGTGGAAACCTGGCTTGGCCTCGACCCCTATCCGATCACCGCCTCGGCAAGCGCGCGCTATCTCGCCGATCTGCGCGAAGCGGCGCCGATCTATGCCGAAGCGGGCCTGATCCACCCCGCGCTGACCCTGCAAAGCTGCAATCTCGTGTTGAACCGCAACGTCGTGCTCGGCCCGTGGGTCCATACCGGCAGCCGGGTACAGCATTTGGCGACGGCCGCGGTCGGCGACACGTTGTCGGTGCGCGCCCGCGTCACCGACAATTACGAGCGCAAAGGCCACCGCCTCGTCGTCATCGACGCTCTGGTCCTCGCCGGCGAGCGCACCCCGATCGCGCGGGTCGAGCACACCGCGATCTATCGGCTGCGCCAGGCCGCGGCGGCATGAACCGCGATCGCCGGCCGTCCTACCCGACTCCGCCGGAAGCGGCTTCGAGCAGAGCCCAGGCGGCGGGATCGAAGCGGACCCGCCAGCGCGCATAAAAATCGCCGAGGCTGGCGCGGATGCTCGTCGTGTCGGCCTTGTTGACGATCATGCCGTGAGCCGCCAGCGCTTCGGCGCCGGCGGCGTTGACGGCTTCGATGTCGGCGCGTTGCAGCAACGCAAAGCGATCGGCATTGCGCTCGACGACCCCGCGGATCTCTGCCGGCAAGGCTTGCCATGCCGCGGCGTTGGCGAGCAGGGTGAACCCAGTCCACCAATGCGCGGTCAGGCTGAGATAGCTCTGCACCTCGTAAAGCCGCAGCGATTGCACCACCCCGAGCGGGTCGCTCTGGCCGTCGAAGGTTTTCGCCTTTAGCGCCTCGTACATCCCGCTGAACGGCACCATTCCCGCCTCGGCGCCGAGCGTGCGAAAGAAATCGGCGGCAAACGCGCCGCCCGGGGTGCGGATCTTGAGCCCGGCGAAATCGTCGGCGCTGTGGATCGGCCGCCCGCTGGTGGTGATGTGGTGGAAGCCGTTCTGCCAAGCGCGCCGGAAGGCGTAGAGCCCGGCCCCCGCGAGTTCACTCCGGATCATGTCGCCGAGCGTGCCGTCGAGCGCGGCGAACACCCGTTTGCTGTCACTGAAAGCAAAGGGCAGCAGCGGCAAGGCGCTGGTCGGCGCGACGCCACCAAGCAGCGCACCCGACAGATAGAATTCGAGCCCGCCCTTTTGCAGATCGGCGAACATTTGCGGGTCGGGACCGAGCCGGCTTTCGGGATGAACATCGAGGCGGAACGCGCCGTCGGTCTCGCGCAGGATCGCCTCCGCCATCTCGGCGAGGCGGCGCGCGGTCGGGCTTGCCGCGGGCTGGTTGGCACCGAGACGATAGTGAAAACGTGCAGGTTTCGTCGTGTTCATGGCCTAAAGCATAACCCCAAATCGTTCATGCCCGGCGTTGGGCCGGGCATCCACGAGACGCCGCTGATACCGTAGTCGCCGTGGACGGCCGGACCAAGCCCGGCCATGACCGGGAATTATTCCCTGGCCGCCGCCTTGCGAGCCACGGTGACCAGCTCGGCGAGCCGCGCCAGTTCTGGCCCCCCGAGGAGCTCTTCGAGAGGCGAGGACAACCGCCGGCGCCAATTGGGATGCGCCTCGGTCGTGCCCGGTAGATTGGCCTGTTCGGCCTCGCCGGCGACGTCTTCGATCTGCACCAGCATCAGGCGGGCGCGCGAGCGCGCCAGATAGGCGAGGATCGCCTCGCCGAGCTCCAGACCGTAGGCCGGCTCGCCATCGGCCGACAAAAACTCGGCGAACCGCTCGGGCAGCAGCAAGCCTTCACGGGCAAGGGCTTCGAGCAGCTGGTACCGGCTGCGGTGGCGGTCCTCCGCCTCGCTCGCCTCGGCCACTTCGTCGGGATAGAGCGCGAGGCGGCGCCGCCACGCGATGTCGCGGCCGAGCCAGAACCCCTTCAGCGTGGCAAGATCGTGCGTCGCGGCCGAGGCGGCGGCCAAGGGCGGATACTCGCCGGGCGGAATAAAGCTGCCGTCGCCGCGGCGTTCGAACATGAAGACGCGGTAGGACAGCACGCCTGCCGCCTGCATCGTCTCGCGAAACCCCTCGGGCACGGTGCCGAGATCCTCGCCGATGACGGCGCATCCCTGACGGTGGCTTTCCAGCGCGACGAGGCGCAACAGGTCTCGGAACGGATAATTGACATAGGCCCCCGCCGGGGCGGCAAGGCCGCTCGGGATCCAATAGAGCCGCTGCAGGCTCATCACGTGATCGACCCGGAGGACCCCGGCATGCCGCATATTGGCGCGCAACGCGGCGATGACAGGGGCGAAGCCGCGCCGGCGCAGCGCGAGCGGGTTGATCGGCGCCAAACCCCAATCCTGTCCGGCGCGGTTGAGCAGATCAGGCGGCGCGCCGATCGCCGCGTCCGGCACGACGAGCTCCGGGTCTGTCCAGGCTTCGGCGCCGTTCGGGTTGACCCCGACGGCGAGGTCGCGATAGAGGCCGCCGGTCAGCCCGCTCGCGCGACCGGCCGCCGCGGCAGCGGCGAGCTGGCGGTCGGCCTGCCATTGCAGGAACTTAAAAAACTCGACCCGCTCCGCAAACACGCGGGCGTGGTCGGCGACCTCGGGCGAATGTGGATCGCGCATCACCCGTGGCCAGGAATGCCACGAGAACAATCCTCCATGCTGCGTCCATAGCTCGTGCAACATCTCGAACACGGCAAAATCGTGCAGCGCCCTCCCGCCCTCGTGCTGGAACGCGCGAAAATCGGCGGCGAGCGCGCTCCTGGATCTGCGCCGCCGGAAGCGACGGAACAGCGCCTCCAATACCGGCCGCTTCAGCGCCGCGACCGCGACGTAATCGACCAGCCCGGCGCCGCGCGCCGCGAGGATCGCGTCGGCGGGCGCCAGCGCCTGCGCGGCGGCATCCTCGGCAAAGCCGGGAACCTGGGTCACATCGATGTAGAGATAATCGAGCCAGACCCGGCTCGACGGCGAATACGGGCTGAAATGGCGCGGCTCGGCGGCGAACAGCGCGTGCAGCGGGTTGATTCCAACCGCGCCGGCGCCGAGCTTCCCGGCCTCCCCGGCGAGCGTCGCCAGATCACTGAAATCGCCGATGCCCCAATCGCGCGCGCTGCGCAGGCCGTAGAGCTGGGCGGTGAGCCCCCAGCTGCGCGCGCCCGGCTGCAGCGCAGCGCCGAGATGGCACGCATCGGGGGCGACGACGAGGCCGATTTCCGCGGTTTCGCCGGCGCCGGCGATGACTAGGCGGTGATAGCCGAGCGGCAATCCGCCAGGCAGGCGCAACTCGGCCCCGTCGCTCTTGCCGGCGGATTGGCTGCCGTCTTCGAGCCGGCAGTGCCATTCGACGCCGCCGGCCCCCGTCGGGAGGCGCAGTCGCAGCGCCGGGGCGGGCGCCTCCTGCGGCACGATGTGGGCCGGGGAGAGGCCGAACGGCGCCGCCCGACCTTCTTCGGCGAGCGCCTCCTCGGCCTGCTTCGGGTCGGACGGCAGGCCGAACGCGGTGATCAGGCGGGACAGCGTCTCTTCATCGGGCTCGTGAACCACCCCCAGGGCATCGACGTGACGGGTCGCGATGCCGACGAAATCGGCGATATGGCGCAACTCGTCGAGCCGGCTCATCGCGCATCGCTGTCGTTTGTGGGGTCGCCCGGGGGCGCGCGATTGATAAACAGCGCAAAGGAATGGGCACGCAAATGATAGGCCTCGCCCGGACGCCATAGCCGCCCACCCCCGGCAAGCCCGGTCGGTTCGGCGGTGTCGACCAAAGCTTCCCACGCCAGCGCAGTCGGCAAATGCGGGAAATAGAACGGCAGGTCGTCGTAATATGCGCTCATCATGACGAGAAAGCTCTCGTCGATGTCGCGCTGGCCGCCTGGGGTGTAGAACTCGCCGGCGGCGCCGCACAGCACATAGCCGAGCGACAGGGCGAAAGAGTTTCCCCAATCCTCGGCGGTCGCCTCAAGCCCGGCTTGCGTCACCCAGGTGATGTCCTTGAGCCCGGCCTCCGAGACGACCTCGCCGCGAAAAAAGCGCGGTCGCGAGAACACCCGGTGGCGCCGGCGCAGCGCGATCAGATAGCGCACGAAACGGCGCAGCGTCTCGTCCTCGGGCCGGATCTTCTGCCAATCGACCCAGGAAATCTCGTTGTCCTGGCAATAAGCATTGCTGTTGCCCTGTTGGCTGCGCCCGAACTCGTCGCCGGCGAGCAGCATCGGCACGCCGAGCGACAACATCAGGGTGGCCAACAGGTTGCGCTTCTGCCGATCGCGCAGCGTGAGAATGGCGGGATCATCGCTCGGGCCTTCAATGCCGCAATTCCAGCTAAAATTGGCGTCGTGGCCGTCCCGGTTGTCCTCGCCATTCGCCTCGTTGTGCTTCTTCTCGTAGCTGACCAGATCCTGCAACGTAAAACCGTCATGGGCGGTGATGAAGTTGATGCTCGCCCACGCCCGGCGGCCGCGATAGCCGAAGATGTCGGAGGAGCCGACGACGCGCGAGGCCATTGCGGCAACGAGACCCTGGTCGCCCTTCCAGAAGCGGCGCATCGAATCGCGGTACTGCCCGTTCCATTCCGCCCAGCCCGGCGGAAAATTGCCGAGCTGATAGCCGGCATCGCCGACATCCCACGGCTCGGCGATCAGCTTCATCTGGGCCATCGCCGGGTCCTGGCGGACCGCGTCGAAAAACGCGGCGCTTTGGCTGTACTCGCCGTTCTCGCGCGCCAGCGCCGGCGCCAAATCGAAGCGAAACCCGTCGACATGCATCTCGAGCGCCCAGTAGCGCAGCGAGTCCATGACCAGCTGCAAGACGCGCGGATGATCGGTATTGAGCGTATTGCCGCAACCGGTGACGTCGCGATAGTGGCGGCGGTCGTCGTCGAGCCGGTAATACGACAGATTGTCGATGCCGCGGAACGACAGCGTCGGTCCCAGATGATTGCCTTCGGCGGTGTGGTTGTAGACGACATCGAGGATGATCTCGATGCCGGCCTCGTGCAGGCGTTTGACCGCGATCTTGAACTCGTCGACCGCGCCGGCCGGCAGAAACCGCGGATCGGGGGCGAAGAACCCGATCGTGTTATAGCCCCAGTAATTCGGCAGGCCGCGCTGCGCCAGGCGGCGTTCGGTGATTGCCGCATGGATCGGCAAGAGCTCGACGGCAGTGACGCCAAGCTCGACGAGGTAGTCGATCACCGCCGGCGCGGCGAGCGCCGCGAAGGTGCCGCGCTGGCGCTCGCCGACCTCCGGATGCCGGATCGTAAAGCCGCGCACATGCATTTCGAGGATGATCGTCTCTTCCCACGAATTGCGCGGGTGGCGGTCGTCGTTCCAGCTGAAGGCGCTGTCTGTCACCCGGCATTTCGGCATGTAGCGGGCGCTGTCGCGGCGATCGATAGCGAGGTCCTCGCGCGGACCGCCGACGCGATAGCCGAATACCGCATCGCTCCAGCGCAGAAGACCTGAAATCGCCCGCGCGTAGGGGTCGAGCAGCAGCTTGTTGGGGTTGAACCGGTGGCCGGCGGCGGGGTCGTAGGGACCGTGCACCCGGTAGCCGTAGAGCTGGCCGGGGCGCGCCTCGGGCAGATAACAGTGCCACACCTCGTCGGTGTATTCGGGGAGAGCGATGCGGGCCTCTTCGTGCGTTCCCGAGCGGTCGAAGAGGCACAGCTCGACCCTGTCGGCATGCGCCGAGAACAGCGCGAAATTGACGCCCTTGCCGTCCCAGGTCGCGCCGAGCGGATTGGGCTGGCCGGGCCACACCTTCGATGACGGCATCAGGGGCGGCCTATGGTTCGGCGGTGAGGATCAGGACGCCGAGCGGCGGCAGCTGCAGACGCAACGAATACGCGTGCCCGTGCATCGGATGCGGCTCGGCGCGCACCTCGCCCTGGTTGCCGACCCCGCTGCCGCCGTAAATCTGCGCGTCGGTGTTGATGCGCTCCAGATAGCGGCCGGGGCGCGGCACCCCGATCCGGTAGTCATGCCGCGGCACCGGCGTGAAGTTGCCGATGATGACGGCAAGCTCATCCGGCTCGCGGCCGCGCCGCAGATAAGAGATGACGCTCTCTTCGCCATTGCTTGCATCGATCCACGAGAACCCGGCCGGGTCGCAATCGAGCCGATACAAGGCCGGCGTCGCGCGATAGAGCCGATTGAGGTCGCGCACCAGCATCTGCACACCGGCGTGGAGCGGATGCTCCAATGCCTGCCAGTCGAGGCCGAAATCGTGGTTCCACTCCCAATCCTGGGCAAATTCGCCGCCCATGAACAACAGCTTCTTGCCGGGATGGGTCCACATGAAGGCGAAATAAGCGCGCAGGTTGGCAAAGCGCTGCCAGGCATCGCCCGGCATCCGGCCGATCAGCGACCCCTTGCCGTGGACGACCTCGTCATGCGAGAGCGGCAGGATGAAGTTTTCGTGGAAAGCGTAGAGAAGGCCGAAGGTCAGGTCGTTGTGATGGTATTTGCGGTGGATCGGATCGTGCGCCATATAGCCGAGCGTGTCGTGCATCCAGCCCATGTTCCATTTGAAGCCGAAGCCGAGGCCGCCGACATAGGTCGGGCGCGACACCATTGGCCAGGCGGTCGATTCCTCGGCCGCGGTGGTGGCGCCCGATGCGTCGCCGAACACCAGCTCGTTCATCCGCCGCAGGAAGCCGATCGCGTCGAGGTTCTCGCGCCCGCCATATTGGTTGGGGATCCAATCCCCCGCCTCGCGGCTGTAGTCGAGATAGAGCATCGAGGCCACCGCATCGACCCTGAGCCCGTCGATATGGTATTCGCGCAGCCAATAAAGCGCGCTCGACCACAGAAAATTCGCCACCTCGCGGCGCCCGTAATTGTAAATGAGCGTGTTCCAGTCGCGGTGTATCCCCTGGCGGGGATCGGCATGCTCGTAGAGCGCGGTGCCGTCGAAATGCCCGAGGCCATGCGCGTCGTTCGGGAAATGGCCGGGCACCCAGTCGAGCCATAGCGCGAGACCGGCGCGGTGGCAGGCATCGACAAAGGCGCGGAAATCATCGGGCGCGCCATAGCGCGCGGTCGGCGCGAACAGCGAGGTCGGCTGATAGCCCCACGACCCGTCGAACGGGTATTCGGTCACCGGCATCGCCTCGATATGGGTGAAGCCGAGATCGGCGACATAGGGCACGAGCTGGTCGGCCAGCTCGCGATAGCTCAGATAGCGGCCGCCCTCGGCGAGGTTGCGGCGCCACGAGCCGAGATGAACCTCGTAGATCGAGATCGGCGCCTCGCGATCGTTGCGCTGCCCGCGCTCGGCGATCCAGGCGCCGTCCTGCCACGCATAAGAGGATCGCGCCGCGACGACCGAGGCGGTGCCGGGGGGCGGCTCGGTCCGCTCGGCGTGCGGGTCGGCCTTCAACGGCAAGAGCGCGCCGTCCGGGCCAATGAGCTCGTATTTATAGAGTTCGCCGGGGGCAAGGCCGGGCACGAAGATCTCCCAAAACCCGCTCTGATCGCGCTGGCGCATCGGCATGCGCCGGCCGTCCCAGGCATTGAAATCGCCGACCACGCTGACCCGGCGGGCGTTGGGCGCCCATACCGCAAAGGCGACGCCCGCGACCCCGTCATGCACGATCGGATGAGCGCCGAGCTTCTGATAGCTGGCGAGGTGGTTGCCCTCGACCAAAAGATGCAGGTCGAGTTCGCCGAGCACCGGAGAAAACCGGTAGATGTCGTCGAACTCCTGCCAATCTTGGCCCCAGCGCGCCCGCACGCGATAGCGGAACGGGTCATGCCGCTCCGGCATCTCAGCAACAAACAAACCGGCCGGGTGAACCCGCTTGCCATTGGCCACGACCGCGCTGCCCGCGCTGTCGACGACCGCCATCGCCGCGGCATCGGGCAGGAAAGCCCGCACGCACAGCCCCTCCTCCACCTCGTGCATGCCGAGAAAGGCAAACGGGTCGGCGTGAGATGCCGCGACGATCGCCGCGATTTCGGGACTCGTTCGACGGGGCACGTTTCGTCCCGAGCGGTGGCGATGGTTCGCGTCCGATCCCGCTACAGCACCACCTCGACGAGATAGGGACCCGGCGTCGCGACGCCCTCGGCAAAGCGCCGGTTGAAGGCGTCCATGTCGGTGACCCGCGCGCCGGGGACGCCGAGGCTCTTGGCGAGCCCGACCCAGTCGATGTCGGGGCGTCCCAGATCGAGCATGTCGAGCGCCTTCCTGCCCGGGTTGCCGGCCCCGACATTGGCCAATTCGCCCTTCAGGATCTGGTAGGTGCGGTTGGAGAACAGGACGGTCGTGATGTCGAGGCCCTCGCGCGCCTGGGTCCACAGCGCCTGCACCGTGTACATCGCGCTGCCGTCGGCCTGCAGCGCGACGACCTTGCGGTCGGGGCAGGCGACCGCCGCGCCGGTGGCGAGCGGCGGCCCCAATCCGATCGAGCCGCCCATGTTGGAGAGCCAGTCATGCTGTGCCGCCATCCGGGTCGGCGCGAAAAAGCCGCGGCCGGTCGTCACCGCCTCGTCGGCGACGATCGCGTTCTCCGGCAAGAGCGCGGCGATCGATTGCCCGAGCGCCTCCGAGGTGATCGCACCAGTCGCCGGGGCCGCCGGCCGCTCGTTGACGACCGGAGCCGGCACCGCGCGCGCGCCGACCTCCTCGGCCAGCGCCTCGAGCGCCGCGATCGAATCTTCCTCCGGCTGCGTCAGCACATGGCCCTCGCAACCCTCCGGATAGAGCCGGCTCGGCTTGTCGGGATAGGCGAAGAACGCGACCGGCATCTTCGCCCCGACCAGGATGATGTGTTTGAGGCCCGCGAGCACCTTCAGCGCCTGGTCGACGACATAGGGGATGCGCTCGACCGAGACCCGACCGCGGCCACGCTGGGTGCGCGCGTTGGAGCCCTGCGCGATCAGCCTCGCCCCGGTCTTGACGGCGATCTTGCCGGCGAGCTCGAGCCCGTCGGCGCGCACCGCGCGGCCGGTCAGGAGGATGAGGGTCGGCTCGCCCGAGCGCAGGATACGCGCGGCCTCGGTAATCGCCTCGCGCGACGGCGGCGCCGGCGCGACCGGCGGCGGCACATTGGCCGGGCCCGAACCCTCGTTCCACGCCGTGTCGGCCGGCAGGATCAAGGTCGCGATCCGGCCCGGCGGCATTCGCGCCGCCTCGATCGCGAGCGCACCGTCGGCGGCGATCGACTTCGCATCGGGCGAGGTCTTGACCCAGTGGGAATTGGGCCGCGCCAGCCCCTCGATGTCCGAGGTCAACGGCGCATCGTATTGCCGGTGATAGGTCGCGTGGTCGCCGACAATGTTGACCATCCCCGAGGCCGCCTTGTTGGCGTTGTGGATATTGGCGAGCCCGTTGCTGAGGCCGGGGCCGAGATGCAGCAGGGTTGCGGCCGGCCCCCCGGTCATCCGGTAATAGCCGTCGGCCGCGCCGGTAACGACCCCCTCGAAGAGCCCCAGGACGCAGCGCATCCCATCCACTCGGTCGAGCGCGGCGACAAAATGCATCTCCGAGGTGCCGGGGTTGGCAAAGCACACATTGACCCCGCCGCCGACCAGCGTGCGCACCAGGCTTTCCGCACCGTTCATCGCATCATCTCCGCCTTACCCGCGCGCTTACAGCGGCGACCACCTCAAGATGCCAAGTCCTGAACACATCCGGCAAGCACATTACCGGAGCGTGAGTTCCTCCCACTGATCGGCTGCAAACTGGGCAAATCTCAGGAGTCGAGCGAGAGCGTGATGCGCCTCGATTTCCGATATGGTCGAGGCCAAACCATGGGCCGCGTCATCTCGCCAATAAGACAAGAGGCTGGTGGCAGTGCGAAAGGGTTCAGCAATTGCGGGTCTCGATTGTCCTACAATGGTGCTGATCACCTTCTGTCGCCCGCCCGCTGTCCGGTACGACGCCAACACTGGCGCCTCACCGCCTGCCTTTGCGATCGCGACGGCCAACAGTATCGATTCTGCTGCGGCACCACACATAGCACAGCACGCAAGATAGACGCCGAAAGCATGGCAATGCGCAGCCTCGCTGGCGCGCTGAAGAAATGCAGCACCGAATTGTTGGGTGAATTTCTCGAACAATTGGCTGATTCTGTCAGGTCCGCCGATCAGAATCTCTGCAGTTTCTTTCTCTATCCAGAGCCGCCCCTGTGCGGTGATCGAGTAACCGCTACCCTCGGGGCTCCCTTGTTTACCCAAGAACTGCACGGTCGGCCGCAATGCGCCCCGGCGGCACAGTTCCCATGCCGCTTCAAAAAATGCAGTCGATAATTCACGATTTTGCGGGTGGTCGTGCACGTACTGGATCGCCGGAGGCCAATTCCCCGTTTCTTTTAGATACGCTTCGATAATACGGGAAAGGTGTATCTCGTAACCGGAGTAGGCGTCATCTTTCCCACCAGATTTAACGTATTTCACGATAAATTCTAAAGCATCGTTGAAGTGCACGATTCACCCGCCTTTATGCGCGTTCTCGTTCAGCGCAGCCAAGGCAGCTTCTGGGATGCGGTGGAGGATGCGCAACAGCGCCTGGAGCACCGGATCGGTCGGGGTTCCGTCGCGCTCCCACCGGCGGACGGTCGCCAGTAGAATGCTGAGCTTTTTCGCGAATTTCTGCTGGCTTAGCCCAAGCTTCACGCGGATGTCGCGCGCCTCGAAGTAGGGCATCAGCGTCTCGGTGCGAGGGGCGAGATCGGGATCCTCGTCGATCATCCGCTCGATGTCGGCATCGGTGAAGCTGTCGAATTTCTCCTTGTCAAAACGGCCCCCTCCCTCCGCCTTAACTTGCTCCAGCGTCTTGCGAACGATCATTAGAACCTCTCATTGCGTCTCGCCGGCCGGGCCGAGATGATCCGGTAGCGGCCGTTCCTGAACGTATAGACCACCGTAATGAATTCGCCTCGAACCATACCAGTTGCAACCACGCGCCGCTCTCCCCAGGGTCGCTGGTCCAGGTGTTCGCGGACCGACCCTTCGAAGATTTGGGTCGCGCGCTCGAAATCAAACCCGTGCTTGGCGAAATTAGCCTCGCTTTTTGCCTCGTCCATTCGAATTCCATGGTGCTCAAGATACCCAAGCGGCACCGTCACCTCCGAAAGTTGAACCAGCGATGGGAAAGTCGCCACAGTGCCATGCTAGCGTAGCGGCAGGATGGACCCAGGGCGGCGAGTAGCGGAAGATTCTTCGGGCGGCAGAGGCGACAAAATCAACCTGAAGGAGAATCCCGCCTGATGGCCGCCCGATCCCGCCCTCGGGTCGTTGGGAAACCGGCTGCGCCGCGCCATATTGACGAGGCAGCTGAATTGCGGAGGCTGGTCATGGCACTCTTGGCGCAGCGTAATTCGCCTGATCTGGCGCGCGAGATGCGCCATTCGATCGGGCGCCACACCAACAAGAGCTTCGACTGGGATGCGTTTCCGGGCAACCGCGGCTTTCCCTAATTGGCGCGGGCGCAGATGCGCTACATCGGCGCCGGCGGCTCGCCGAAAGTGGACGACCCGCACACGCTGAAACCCGGCGCCTTCACGCTAAGCCTCATCCACCAGCCGGTCGACAAATACGCCGCCTGCCATTCGCACGAGGTCGTCGAGCATTTTCTCGTGCTCGACGGCGTCTTGACGGTCGGCTGGGCCTGGGATGATGAGGTCGTCGAGGCGAAGCTCGGGCCCTTGGACATGGTGCTCAACCAAAAGGCCCGGCCGCACGGGTTTCGCAATGACGGGGTGGAGCCCGTCTTGATGTCGATCAGCGTCGGCAGCGGGATGCCGAGGCCGCCCGTCTATGCCTGCCATCCAAAGGACGGCGACCCGGCGCGGGCGCGCCGCTTTGGCGCCGCGCCGGGCCGGACCATCGCCTTCGACCGCGACAGCGACGACCCGCGGCAGCGGGAATTTGCCCGCCACATCGTGCGCATGCCGAGCGGCGGCCGGTCTTTGAGGCCGGGCTCGCGCGGCTCGACTATATCGGCGAAGAGGGGGCGCCGCCCGGCGGCTACCGGATGGAGATGATCCATCTGCCGCCCGGAATCGCGGTGCGCGGGTATGAGCGGGCGGTCGAAGATGCGTATTTTGTGCTCGACGGCGCGCTGACGGTCGGCTTGGAAGATGGCGGCGACACCGTCGAAGAGCGCCTCGGCCGCCTCGATGTGATCCTCAACCCGCCAGGCCGCTCCCATTATTTCCGCAATGACGGGGTCACCGACGCGACGTTCATGCTGGTCTCCGGCAACGCGCCGGGGGAGGATTTTCGCTTCGAGCCGGCCTGACTGGCGCTGCTTTCGCCACTCGGGTCAGCTTCCGTGCCGCAACCCAAGGAGGGCAAAATGGCGCTGGTACCGTTGGCGACCAAGGGCAACTATTTCCATGTCTACGATTTTCGCGTGAAGCCGGGCCGGGGCGACGATTTCATCGCGCTGTTCAACAAGTTCGATTATGGCGACAACAACCCGTTCCACCGCTCCGCGGCCCAGGTCAAGGATGGCGTCTTGTGCCGCGACGCCGCCGACCCCGACCATTTCTACCTGATCGGCGAATGGCGCGACATCGAGGAGCATCGCCGCATCCGCGAGCTGGTGGCGCGCGAGATCCGCCCGGAATTCGTCACGCTGATCGAGGGCGGGCATTTCGTCCCGAATTATGCCGAGATCGTGTCGATGACGCCGCAGGAGGTGCTCGACACGGCGCAGCGCTCCTAACCCCATTGTCGCCGCCGGTTTGCCACCCGACATCAAGGGGCGCCAACCCCGGTATCGGGAGCTATTGGGATGCTTGATGCCGACACCGAGTTGCGCGCCGATGCCTCTCGGCAGCTGACCGACTGGCTGCTGCGAAAGGGGCGGTTCCTCGCCGACAACGGCCTGCTGTTCACCGAGTGCTGCGAGCGCGTGGTGGCCACCGGCGTACCGCTCGATCGCGCGACCCTGCATCTGCGCACGCTGCATCCCGATTACCGCGGTGTGGCGCGCATCTGGCGGCGCGGGCAGCCGCTCGAGACGCGCTTCATGGATTACCACATCGAGAAGACCGCGACCTATATCGAGAGCCCGGTGCGCGCGGTGGCCGAGGCCGGCGAGCGGCTCGATTGGCGGCTCGACGGCGACCGCGTGTTGCCGTACCCGCTGCTCGACGAGTTGCGCGAAGAGGGCTACGCCCATTACGTCATCGCGCCGTTCGTTTACGCCGAGGGGCTGGTCAACGCGATCTCCTGGGCGACCGCCCGTCCCGGCGGGTTTGGCGAGGGCGAGCTGCGTTTCCTCGACGATGTGCTGCCGGCCCTCTCGATCATCGTCGAGCAAAAAGCGATGCGCCGCTTCATAACCCATTTGCTGACGACCTATATCGGCGCGGAAGCCGGCCGCCTCATTCTCGATGGCCAGGTGCGGCGCGGCGATGTCCACTCGATCACCGCCGCATTGATGCTGATCGATCTGCGCGATTTCAGCCTGTTGTCCGACACCATGGAGCCGCGCGCCGTGATCGGCATGCTCAACGAGTATTTCGATTGCGTCATTCCGCCGGTCCACGAGCATGGCGGCGAGGTCGTCGAGATCATGGGCGACGGGGTGCTCGCGATCTTCCATCAGATGCCGGGAGACAGCGGCACCGCGGCGTGCCGCCGCGCGCTCGCCGCGGCCCAGGAAGCGCTGGCCGCCCTCGCCGAGCGCAACCGCCGCCAAGAGCCCGGCGCGACGGCGCTACAGGCCGGGATCGCGCTGCACTACGGCACGGTGTCCTACGGCAATATCGGCTCCGGCGACCGGTTGGATTTCACCGTGATCGGCCCCGATGTGAACCTGACCAGCCGGATCGAGTATTTCTGCCGCGAACTCGACCGCTCATTGATCATGTCGCAGACATTTGCCGAGCGGCTCGATCGCCCGGTATGGGAGCTTGGAAGTTTCGAATTGCGCGGCTTTAGCAAGATGTACCGCCTGTTCGAGCTGCCCCCGCAAGAGGGGTAAGCAACCTCACCGCCGCGCCTGGAAAAATTGGCGCAAAAGCTCGCCGGCAGGGCCTTCGGCGATGCCGCCGTATAGCTCCGGGCGGTGGTGGCAGCTCGGCTGGTCGAAGATGCGCGGGCCGTGCTCGACCCCGCCGCCTTTGGGATCGTAGGCGGCGAAATAGAGCCGGCGGATATGGGCGAGGCCGATCGCCGCGGCGCACATCGGGCACGGCTCCAGACTCACGTAGAGATCGCAGCCGGCGAGCCGCTTCGCGGCAAGCCGCGCCGCGCCCGCGCGCAACACCAGCATCTCGGCATGGGCGGTCGGATCGTAGTCCCGCTCGACCCGGTTGCCGGCGGCGGCCACGATATTCCCGCCGCCGTCCACCAGCACCGCGCCGACCGGCACCTCGCCCGCGGCGCCGGCCGCCGCGGCCTCGGCGAGGGCGCGCGCCATCATGTCATTGCCGCGCGAGCCGGCCCGCCCCATCTCGACGTTGCGCATGGCATTCCCGCTCGGCGCCAATCCGGATCCATACATGGCACAGCCCGGCGGCGATCAACAGCAACGCGTGGCCCCGGAGCGCGTCGCCCCGGAGCGCATCGCCAAAATCATGGCGCGTGCCGGGTTGTGCTCGCGGCGCGACGCCGAGCGCTGGATCGCCGAGGGACGGGTCGCGGTCGACGGCACGGTCCTGACCAGCCCGGCGGTCACGGTGACGGCGGAGAACGAGGTGCGGGTCGACGGCCGGCCGCTGCCCGGAGCCGAGCGGGCCAGGCTGTGGCGCTACCACAAGCCCGCGGGGCTCGTCACGACCCATCGCGACGAAAAAGGCCGGCCGACGGTGTTTGGCGCACTCCCCGCCGAACTGCCGCGCCTCGTCTCGATCGGTCGCCTCGACCTTGCTTCCGAGGGCCTGCTGCTGTTGACCAATGACGGCGCGCTCGCGCGCCGCCTCGAACTGCCGGCGACCGGCTGGGTGCGGCGCTACAAGGTGCGGGTGCACGGTTTTGTCGATCCGGCGCGGCTCGCCGCGCTCGCTCGCGGCACCACCGTCGACGGCATCGCCTATGGCCCGATCCGCGCCCAGCTCGACCGCCAGCAAGGGTCGAACGCCTGGGTCACCCTGTCGTTGCAGGAGGGCAAGAACCGCGAAGTGCGGCGGGTGCTCGAACATCTCGGCTATCCGGTCACCCGGTTGATCCGCCTCGCCTATGGGCCGTTCCAGCTCGGCCATCTCGCGAAGGGCGCGATCGAGGAGGTGCCGAAAAAGGTGCTCGCCGAGCAGCTCGGCAGGGGCGAGCGGGCGAGGTGAATGCGCATCGTCGGCGGTAGCCATCGCGGGCGGCGCCTCGTCGCACCGTCCGGCGATGTGGTCCGGCCGACCAGCGACCGCGCCCGCGAGGCGTTGTTCAACATCCTGTCGCACGGCGATTTTGCCGCCTCGGGTCTGCCCTTCGCCGGGCGTCCGGTGCTCGACGCCTTCGCCGGCACCGGCGCACTCGGCCTCGAAGCCCTGTCGCGCGGGGCCAGCGAAGCGGTGTTCATCGAACGCGAGCGCGAGGCGCTCGCCGTGCTGCGCCGCAATCTGGGCGCGCTCGGCGAAGAAGACCGCGGCCAAATCGTCGCCGGCGACGCGACCCGGCCGCCGCGCGCCGCGCTGGCCTGCGCGGTCGCGTTCCTCGACCCGCCCTACAGGAGCGGGCTGGCCGCGCCGGCCTTGACCGCGCTTGCCGCGGCGGGCTGGCTGACCCGCGACGCGCTCGTTGTCATCGAGGTTGCGGCACGCGAGGACTTGCCGCCGACCGCCGGCTTCGGACTGATAGACGAACGCGTCTACGGCGCCGCGCGCCTTGTCTTTCTGCGCCGCGAGTGCGCCTGACAGGAGACCAGCGATGACCGAGACCCTACCCCGCGTGACCCTCCCCAACGGCGAGAGCGTGCCGGCCTTTGGCCTCGGCACCTGGCATATGGGCGAGGACCGACGCCGCGCCGCCGATGAGGCGGCAGCCGTCAAGCTCGGCATCGAGCTTGGCATGACCCTCATCGACACCGCCGAGATGTACGGCAATGGCGCGGCCGAGGAGATCGTGGCCGAGGCCGCGGCGGGATTGCGCGACCGGCTCTTCATCGTCAGCAAGGTCTTGCCCTACAACGCCTCGCAGAAGGGGGTGGTCGAGGCCTGCGAGCGCAGTTTGAAGCGCCTCAAGACCGACCGCATCGACCTTTACCTGCTGCATTGGCGCGGCTCCGTGCCGCTTGCCGAGACGCTCGCGGGGTTCGCGCGATTGCAGCGCGACGGCAAGATCCGCCATCACGGCGTCAGCAATTTCAACACCGAGGACATGCAGGAATGGGTCGGGCTGACCAAAGGCTCCGCGGGCGGCGAAACCGTCGCGGCCAACCAGATCCTCTACAATCTCAGCCGCCGCGGCCCGGAGTGGGAGCTGATCCCATGGTGCCGCGAGCGCAAGATCGCGATCATGGCCTATACCCCGCTCGAACAGGGCCGCATTCTCGGCAACCGGGCGCTGAGCGAGGTCGCCGCTCGGCACGGCGCCAGTGCGGCGCAGGTCGCGCTTGCCTGGCTCTTGCGCCAGGACGGCATGATCGTCATCCCCAAGGCGACAAAACCGGAGCACGTGCGCGACAACCGCGGCGCCGCAGACCTCGCGCTCGACGCCGACGACCTCGCCGCGCTCGACCGCGCGTTCCCGCCGCCCAAGCGGCGCAGCTCGCTCGGCATGCTGTAGCGGGGGTTGAGGGCTCGGGTTTTTTGCGCCGATTGCCGGGCGCGCGAGTTGTCGTCACAGTAGCGTGCCTACGCCCGTTATGGGGACCCTATGGCCGATCTGACGATCTATCTCGGCAACAAGAACTATTCCTCCTGGTCGCTGCGCCCCTGGCTCGTGCTGAAGCGCACCACGGTCGCCTTCGACGAGGTGGTGATCCCGCTTTACCAGCCCGGAAGCCGGGAGACGGTGCTGAAATACTCGCCCTCGGGGCGGGTGCCTGTGCTGCATCACGGCGCGATCATGGTGTGGGAGAGCCTGGCGATCTGCGAATACCTCGCCGAATCCTTCCCGAATTTCGAGCTGTGGCCGAAGGACCCGGAAGCGCGCGCTCTTGCCCGCTCGGTCAGCGCCGAGATGGCGGCCGGGTTCCATGCCTTGCGCGAGCATCTGCCGATGAATATCCGCTCCAGCTTTCCTGGGCGCGGCGTGACGCCGGAGGTGCAGGCCGACATCAACCGGGTGATGGCGATCTGGCGCGATTGCCGCACCCGCTTCGGCGAGGGAGAGGGCGAGTTTCTGTTCGGCCAGTTCACCATCGCCGACGCGATGTTCGCCCCGGTGGTGACGCGCTTCCGCACCTACAAGATCGATCTCGAGCGCGAGGCCGACGCCTATTGCGACACGATCTTGGCGATGCCGGTGATGCAGGAGTGGATCGCCGCCGCGAAGAACGAGCCGATGATCGTCGAGGCCTTCGAATTCTGACATAGCCGCAGGCGAATGGAGGGGGATCGACATGAAGGCGGCGATCATGGTCCCGGGCCCGGACGGCGGCAGCTGGGACATCCGCGAGGTGCAGCGGCCGGTGGTCCCGTCCGGCCAGATTCTGCTGCGGGTGCACGCTTCCTCGATCAACCGGGCGGAATTCCGGCGGCTCCATAATTTGCGGATAGAGCCGGGCAAACGCGCCCCCGAAGCAAGGGTCGGCGGCGGCGATGCCGCCGGGGAGATCGTCGAGCTTGGCGCCGGGGTCACCGGCTTCAGACCAGGCGAGCGTGCGATGGGGCGCTGCGCCGGCGGGTTCGCCGAATACGCGTTGTTGGACGCGCGCGAGGCGATGCCGGTTCCTGAACGCCTGTTGTGGGAGGAGGCCGCCTGCATACCGGTCGTCTTCGTGGTGGTGCACGATGCGCTGTTCGTCAGCGGTCAGCTCGCCAAGGGCGAAACCGTGCTGGTCACCGCGGCGCCCTCCGGGGTCGGCGTGACCGCGCTGGTTCTCGCCAAATACCTCGGTGCCAAGGTGATCGGCACCTCGCGTTCGGCAGAAAAGCTGGAGCGGCTCAAAACCCACGGCCTCGATGTCGGGATCGTCACCGGCAGCGAGGGGTTCGGCGCCGCGATCGCTCCGGTCACCGGCGAGCACGGCGTCGACATGGTCGTCGACAATATAGGCGGCGATATTCTCGCGCCTTGCATCGAGGCTCTCGCGGTCGGCGGCCGGTTCGTCACGATCGGCCGGATGAGCGGGGTCCTGACCGGCGAGCTCGATGTCGACCGACTGGCCGAGCGCCGCCTCCACCTTTACGGCGTCAGCAACCGCCTGCGCAGCGCGGCGCAGCGCGCTGAATCAACCAAGCGCTTTGTCGCCGATTTGATGCCGGCGCTCAGCGACGGCCGGATCCGCCCGATCATCGACCGCTGTTTCGCGCTCGACGAGCTAGCCGCCGCGCAAGCGCATGTCGAGGCCGACCGCCATGTCGGCAAGGTGATCATTCAAGTCTGCTGAGGCCGCGATTTTTCACCTCGAACACCGCGAGACCTGCACCTCGCAGTTCTTGCCGCCGCCATTGACGCACTGGCTTTGCGCCTCCGCGCGCGCCTGACCGGCTCTGTTGCCAAGGCCCCAAAAGGCGCTCGAACCCTCGCCGGAGACCACCGCTCCGCATTTGCGATCAAACCACACCATGATTTCGCAATCGTCGCCGTGCTGCGCGCAGTTTTTCATCGCGACGCTTTCCGCTTTCGCCTGGCTACCCCAATGATAGGAGTCGCCCCAAGCGCCGCTCGTGCGCCCATAGGCGATGGCGCCATAGCTGTAGCTGAGGGCGGTCGGGGCGGTTCCGTAGTCGCAATGCTGGGTCACCCACTCGACGCATTGACCCGACTCATACCTCCCGCAATAGGTCCCGGCGTTACAGAGCCCCCATGCCGGGGCGTCCGCCGTCAGCGTGAGGAAGACGCCAAGCGCGACCGCCCCAATTCCTCTTGCCTGTCGCATGGTCCGCCCCGCTCCACCTACAGCAAATCGCCGACCGCTGCCCGGTACCGGGTGATCGCCGCAAGATGGTCGGAAGCGCTGTGGCCGGCGATGCGTTTGTGGTGGTCGCTGGTGTAGGTCGTGTGCGCGGTGACGTGGGTGACGCCGGCCGCCTTCCAGAAGGCGATCTCGCGCCGCCAATCTTCCTCGCCGCCGGCACCGGGCGAAACCCAGACCTCCAGCCCCACCTCCGCCGGATCGCGCCCGGCTTCGCGCGTAAGCCGGCGCAATTTCTCGAACGCTGCGGGCGCCTCATCCCCCGGCGGATAGCGCAGCGGCATAAAGCCGTCGCCATAGCGAGCCGCGCGCCGGAAGGTCGCCTCGGCGTGGCCGCCGTACCAGATCGGCACGCGCCCCGATGTCGGGCGCGGATTGATCCCGGCATCCTCGATCGTGTGGAACTCGCCGGCGAAGCTGACATGCGGCTCGGCCCACAGCGCCTGCATCACACGCACCTGCTCCGCCGAGCGCCGGCCGCGATTGTGGAAATCCTCGTTGAGCCCGATGAACTCGACCTCGTTCCAGCCGACCCCGATGCCGAGCCGGAACCGGCCGCCGCACAGAATGTCGAGCGAGGCTGCCTGCTTTGCGACCAGCACTGCCTGGCGCTGCGCCAGGATCAGGACGCCGACGGCAAAGCCGATCTGCTTCGTACAGCCGGCGAGAAAACCGAACAATACGAACGGGTCGTGATAGGCGCTCGCCGTGGTGCCGACGCGTCGGCCGCCATGATCGGCGGCCGGATTGGCCCCGAGCACGTGATCGGGCGCCACGAGGTGCGCGAAGCCGAGCCCTTCCGCGGCCTGGGCGTAATCGCGCAGGACCGCGGGACCGGTGCCGATGTCACCGACCGGTATCGAGGCGCCGAGTTGCATGGTGAGATCCCTTTCGCATCACACCCGGCCCGGATAAGAAGGAAGCCGGGAGCCCAGATTTAGCAAGAAACACCGTGCCGCACCAAACCCCGCGATTGGGAGGCAGTGTCTTGGATCGAGCTGCATCAGCGCGCCGCGTCGTTCGAGATGCGCGCTTGAGGCGCGCGCCTCAGGATGACATAAGGCTATGATGGCATTAAGAAAAAAAAGTCATCCTGAGGAGCCTGCGAAGCAGGCGTCTCGAAGGACGCTCATTGCTGATCCCAGCACCAAACTGCGACCCCGCGATAGGGAGCGAGACCGGTGAAGCCCGTGCCTTTTGCCTGCCACCGCCCGCCGACAATTGCCGGGGTGAGAGGATGAGTGCCGACTTGACCCTGCCGCCTGGCGGCGTGCTCGGCCGCTCCGTGGCGCGGCTGGAAGATCCGCCGCTGGTGACCGGGCGCGGCCGCTTTGTCGGCGACATCTCCTTTCCGCATCAGCTGCACATGCGGGTGGTGCGCTCGCAATATGCGCATGCTTTGCTGTGCGCGGTCGATATCGCGGCGGCGCTGAAATCCCCGGGCGTCGTCGCGGTGTGGACCGGCGCCGACATCGCCGACCTGCCGCCAATCGATTTCCGCGATCCGGCCGGCGAGGCGCTGCGCCCCTATCGCCAGCCGCTCTTGGCGAAAGATCGGCTGCGCTATGTCGGCGAGCCGGTCGCCGTCGTGTTCGCGAGCGATGCGTATCTGGCCGAAGACGCCGCGGACCTCGTCACCGTCGAGGCCGAGGAACTGGCGCCGATCCTGGATGCCGCTGCGGCGCCAGGCAGCTTTGCCGCGGGTCTTCCGACCGAGGCGCTGGTATTGCGGGAGGGTTATGGCGACGTCGATGCGGCCTTTGCCTCGGCCTATGCGGTGGTCGCGCTCGACCTCGAAATCGGCCGCCACAGCGGCGTGCCGCTGGAGACGCGCGGCGCGCTGGCGCATTACGATGCCTCGCGCGACGTCATCGAGCTATACGGCGCGGCCAAGGTGCCGCATCGCAACCGCGACGCGCTGGCGCGTATGTTCGGCCGCAGCGCCGCAGCGGTGGTGCTGAAGGAAGGCAGCACCGGCGGCGGGTTTGGCATTCGCGGCGAGCTCTATCCCGAGGATTTCCTCGTCTGCCTCGCCGCGCTGCGTCTCAAGCGGCCGGTCAAATGGATCGAGGACCGGCGCGAGCATCTGATGGCGGCCAACCACTCGCGCCAGCAGCGCCATCTTGCCCGCGTCGCGGTCGATGCCGATGGCGTCGTCTTGGCGCTGGAAGACGAATTCTTTCTCGACCAGGGCGCCTATGTGCGCACCCACGGCGCCCGCGTCCCCGAGATGACGATGGCGATGCTGCCCGGCCCGTACCGCATTCCGGCTTATCGGGTGACCGGCCATTTCCGCCTCACCAACAAGACCCCGGCGGCGACCTACCGCGCGCCCGGCCGCTACGAGGGTAGCTTTGTGCGCGAACGGCTGATCGATGCGGTCGCCGACCGGCTCGGCCTCGACCGGGTCACCGTGCGCCGGCGCAACCTGATCGGCTCGGCCGAGATGCCGTTTTCCCGGCCGCTCCAAGCGCTCGGCACCGAACTCATCTACGATTCCGGCGACTACGCGCTGCTGCTCGACAAGGCGCTGGCGCGGATCGGCTGGGACTCGTTGCAGGCCGAGTTGCAACAGCGGCGCACCGAGGGCGAGCTGGTCGGCACCGGGGTCGGCATCTTTGTCGACAAGGGCGGGCTTGGGCCGCTCGACGGCACCAGGATCACCATCGACACCTCGGGCGCGGTCGAGCTGGTAACCGGCGGGTCCAATGTCGGCCAGGGGTTTGCCACCGCGATGGCGCAGATTTGCGCCGATACGCTCGGGGTCGACTACCGAAGCGTGCGGGTCGTCTACGGGCAGACCGACCGCATCCAATACGGCATCGGCGCGCACGCCTCGCGCGCCTCGGTGATGACCGGCGGCGCGACCCATGCGGCGGCGCTGAAAGTGCGCGCCAAGGCGCTGGAGATGGCCGGCGCGCTGTTGCAGTTACGACCCGACGCGCTCGACATCGTCGATGGCGTGGTGGTACGCCGCGATCGTCCCGAGGGACCTTCGATCGCGCTGGGCGAGATCGCGCGGCACCTCGCGCCCGACTCGCCGCTGCTCGGCGACCGCGATCCCGGGCTTACCGCCGAAGGCTGGTTCCGCGCCGACCACATGACCTATCCCTATGGCGTGCAGATCGCGGTGGTGCGCGTCGATCGCGACACCGGAGAGGTCACGGTCGAGCGCTACCTCTGCGCCTACGATATCGGGCGCTCGATCAACCCGATGCTCGTCGAAGGCCAGCTGGTCGGCGGGGTTGTGCAGGGGCTGGGCGGCGCGCTCTGCGAGGAGTTCCGCTATGACGAGCGCGGCGAGCCGCTCAGCGTCACCTTCGCCGATTACCTGATGCCGACCGCGCAGGAGGTGCCGCCGATCGAGGTGCTGCTCACCGAGGACGCGCCGAGCCCCCTCAACCCGCTCGGCATCAAGAGCGCCGGTGAGGGCGGCATCACCCCGGTCGGCGCGGTCATCGGATCGGCGATCGACGAGGCGATCGGCATCCCCGGCGCGGTGACGCAGTTGCCGGCGACCCCGCAGCGCATCAAAGCGCTGTTGCGCGCCCAGGCCGGCACATCTGATGGAGTGCGGAGGGTAACCCCATGAGCGACCTCAAAAGCCTGATCCAGGATCTGGTGATCGCCAACCGCATCCTCGCAAAGGAGGAGGTGGTCGACGCCTACGGCCATGTCAGCATCCGCCATCCCGACAATCCCAACCATTTCCTGATCGCGCGTTCGCTCGCCCCCGACCTGGTCGGCCCCGAGGACATCGTCGAACTCGGCCTCGACGGCGAGCCGGTGCGCGGCGACGGCCCCCAGCTCTACCTCGAACGCTTTATCCATGCGGCGATCTTCGAGGCCCGGGCGGATGTGATAGCCGTCGTCCATGCCCATGCCGAGGACACCCTGCCATTTAGCATCGCCGCGACGACAAAGCTGCGGCCGGTGATCCATGCCGGCAGCTTTATCGGGCCCGAGGTGCCAGTCTGGGACATCGCCGACAATTTCGGCGACACCAACCTCCTCGTCACCAACATCGCGCAGGGCCGCGACCTGGCGAAATGCCTCGGGGCCAACAGCGTCGCATTGATGCGCGGCCACGGGTTTGCCTCGGCCGCATGCTCGTTGATCGAGGTCGTGCGCCTCTCGGTCTACCTGCCGCGCAACGCCCGCGCGCTGATGCGCGCCAAGCAGCTCGGCGGCGAGATCAAATATTTGTCGCAAGGCGAGATCGACGCGCGCAACCGCGGCTACCGCCCCTATTCGCCCGAGACCTGGCGGACCTGGGAATACTGGGCGAACAAGGCCGGCTGCGGCCACCTGCTGACCCGGCCCGACGACGGCCATGCGCACCGGCCGAAGGGTTGATTCCATCTCCGTCATTGCGAGGAGCGCAGCGACGAAGCAATCTCTATGGGCTGAGGGCACCCTGCCGGGGATTGCTTCGCTGCGCTCGCAATGACAGTCGTTTGTTCACCATGACCGCCCCGTTGCTGACCCGGCTCAACGCGCCCGATCTGGCGGTCTATAGCGCGGCCGGGTATTGGGGCGAGGAGACGCTTTACGCCGTCGCCGGCCGGCATGCGCGGACGACGCCCGACGCCTTTGCGGTGCGCGACCGGCACCGCCGCCTCAGCTATCGGGCGCTGGTCGAGGCCGCCGACCGGCTCGCCGCCGGCCTCGCGGGCCACGGTCTGCGCCCGGGCCAGCGTGTCGCGGTGTGGCTGCCGAGCCGGGTCGATACCGCGATCGCGATGCTCGCGTGCTCCCGCAACGGCTATGTCTGCTGCCCCTCGCTGCACCGCGGCCATGCCGTCGGCGAGGTCGTCGCGCTCGTTGACCGCATGCGGGCCGCCGCGTTGATCGCGCAACCGGGCTACGGTGCCGACGGCGAGCGGCACGACATCTTCGCCGTGCTCGCAGAGCGCGATTTTCTGCGGGTTGCCTGGCCGCTCGGCCCGGCTGTCGGCGCCCCGTTCGGCGAGCTGCCAGCACCCCTATTCAAGACGCCGCCGAGCCGCGATCCCAACCAAGTGATGTATCTGCCGTTCACCTCGGGCACGACCGGAACCCCGAAAGGCGTGCTGCACAGCGACAACACCCTCTTAGCCACGGCGCGGATGATGGCGCGCGACTGGCACCTGGAGGGCGCGGTGCTCTATACCCTGAGCCCCTTGAGCCACAACCTCGGGCTTGGCGCGCTGGTGACGGCGCTGGCCGCGGGCGGCGAGCTGGTCGTCCACGATTTGCCGCGCGGCCAGAGCCTGATCGACCGGTTGGAAGAGACCGGCGCCCAATTTCTGTTTGGCGTGCCGACCCACGCGATCGATCTGCTCGGCGAAATGCGTGCCTGCGGCATCGAACGCCTCGGGCGGGTGCGCGGCTTCCGCATCTCGGGCGCCGCGGCGCCGGCGGCGGTCGTCGCCGAGCTGATGCGGTACGGCGTCGTGCCGCAGAGCGGCTATGGCATGACCGAGACTTGCTCGCACCAGTACACGCTGCCCGACGACCCGCCCGAGCAGATCATCGAGACCAGCGGGCACGCCTGCGCCGGCTATGAAATCCGCATCTGGCGCGAGGACGACCCTGATACCGAAGCCGCGCCGGGCGAGATCGGCGAGATCGGCGGCCGCGGCGCCAGCCTGATGCTCGGCTATTTCGACGACCAGATGGCGACCGAGGCCGCGTTCAACGCCCGGGGCTGGTTCATGACCGGCGATCTCGGCCGGCTCGACGAGGCCGGCTATCTGCGCATCACCGGCCGCAAGAAGGATGTGATCATCCGCGGCGGCCGCAACATCCACCCGGCCGCTATCGAAACGTTGGCGCTGCGCCATGCGGCGGTCGAGAAGGCGGCGGCGTTCGGCGTGCCCGATGCACGGCTCGGCGAGCGCATCTGCCTGGCGCTGGTGATGCGCGCGAACACGCCGCTCGATCCGCACGCGATGCTGGAACATCTGGCAGCGGCCGGCCTGTCGAAATACGATATGCCCGAATTCATCCTGCCGCTCACGGAGATGCCGCTGACCGCCAGCAGCAAGATCATCAAGCGCGAGCTGGTGCGCTGGGTGGCGGAAGGCCGCGCGCAACCCGTGCCGGTGCGGTTGCGCAGCGCCGACGAGTTCATCGAATGAGGCCCGCATTGATGCGCGCGATCGTCGTCAGCGAGTTTGGCCCGCCCGAGAGCTTGCGCGTCGCCGAGGTGCCGCCGCCGGTGCCCGGCCCCGGCGAGGTGCTGATCGAGACCCATGCCGCGCCGGTCAATTATGTCGACATGCTGGTGGTCGCCGGCACCTACCAGTTCCTGCCCTCGCGCCCGTTCATTCCGGGCAAGGGGCCGGCTGGGATCGTCGCGACGCTGGGGCCCGGAGTGACGACATTGCGGGTCGGCGACCGGGTCCTCGCGATGGCCGAGACCGGCGGCTATGCCGAAGCGGTGGCGGTTGCGGCAGACCAGTGCCACCGCCTGCCCGCGCGCATGACCTTCGCCGAGGCCGCCTCGCTCGCCGTCGTCTACGACACCTCCTGGGTGGCGCTGCGTGGCCGCACGCGGCTGGCGCCGGGCGAGACGGTCCTGGTGCTCGGCGCCTCGGGCGGGGTCGGCCACGCCGCGGTGCAGCTGGCCCGCGCGATGGGCGCCGGGCGCGTGCTCGCCGGGATTTCGCGGCCGGAGCGGGAAGCGGCGGTGCGCGCCAACGGCGCCAACGCAATCATCGACCTGGCGCGAGCCGATCTGCGCGACAGTTTGCGCGACCAGGTCTATGCCCTGACCGACGGACAGGGCGCCGACATCATCATCGACCCGCTCGGCGGCGAGGTGTTCGAGGCGGCGATCCGCGCGCTTGCCTGGTGCGGCCGGCTGGTGGTGATCGGGTTTGCCGCCGGCGGCATTCCGATGCTGCGAACCAATTACCTGCTGCTGAAAAACATCGAAGTCAGCGGCTTGCAGATCACCGACTACCGCAAGCGCCGCCCGGCCGAGTTGATGACCGCCTATTCCGAGATATTCGGGTTTTACGAGCTGGGTCTGGTGAGGCCCGCCCCGGCGGCGGTCTTCCCATTGGAACGGGCCGGCGAGGCACTGGCCGCGTTGCGCGACCGCCGCATCGACGGCCGCCCCGTATTGCACCTGCGCGACGACTGAGCCGGGGCTACCCGGCGGTACGGGCGCGCACAAAGGCGCCCGCCGACTCGATTGCCCGCATTCCCGCCTTCAGCTCGGGATGAAACAGCGGCCAGACATGCACCATCTCCGGCCAAATCTGGAGATCGACGCGCACATCGGCGGCGCCGGCCACCTTGGCAAGGCGGATCGCGTCGTCCAGCAGCGTCTCGGCGGCGCCGACCTGGATCAATAGCGGCGCCAGATCGGCCAGATCTGCATAGAGCGGCGCCGCCAGCGGCGAGCGCGGATCGGCGCCGTTCAGATAGAGGCGCGCCATCTCGGCGACGCCTTCCCGCTGCACCATTGGATCGGCCGCCGATTTGCTGGCCATCGTCTCGCCGGTCATCTCCATGTCGACCCAGGGCGAGATGCACCAGCCGCACCCCGGCTGCGCCAGGCCCGCCTCGCGGATCGCCACCATGGCCGCGACGACGAGGCCGCCGCCGGCGCTGTCGCCGGCGATCGCAATGCGGCCGGGCTTGATGCCGCGGGCCAGAAGATAGCGATACCCGGCCACCGCATCCTCGACCGGCGCCGGGAACGGGTGCTCGGGCGCCAGCCGGTAGTCGAGCGCCAATGCCCAGCACCCGGCGGCGCGGCCAGCCTCGGCGACGAGATGCCGGTGGCTATCGAGCGAACCGATCACATAGCCGCCGCCATGCAGAAAGAGCAGTGCGGCGTCGCTGGTGTCCTTCGGGGTCGAGGTCCACTCGGCGCGCACGCCGCCCGCCGTGACCGGCTCGACCGTGACGTCGGATGCGACGCGGTATTCCAGGCTGCGCGCGTCGAAGTCAGCCCGGCGCTGCCGGTAATCATCCGAGCGCGGCCGGCTCGCCAGCTTTGCTCGCAGTGCCATGATCTCTGCATCGGCCATAGGTTTCTCCTTCAAGCAGGCAGGTTGTAGCCGATCGCCGCCTCGGCCGCCAAGGTGCGTTGCACCGCCGGGCGCGCCACCATGCGGTCGTAATGAGCCGACAAATTGGGATAGATGCCGGGATCCGGATGCAACGAGTCGACGAACCGCCAGTAGAGCCGAAAGAGGTGGATATCGGCGATCGAATAGCGTTCGACCGTCCAGTCGTTCGCTCCCAGCCGTTGCTCGGCGAGTACGAACACTTCGCGCCAGCGCCCCTCTCCGATGCGCCGCGCCGGGTGGATCGTCGAGGCGATGAACGACATCCACGAGATGACCCGGGCCTCGGCCTCGATGTCGCCCAGCTGGGGCAAGAGCCCGGCCTCGGGGTAGCGGCGCGCGAGATACCACAATGTCGCCGCCACCTCGGTCAAGGGCCGCCCGTCGATCATCAGGCTCGGGACCTTGCCTTCCGGGTTGATGGCCAGGTATCCCGGCGCGCGGTGCGCATTCTGGTGCAGCGCCGTCAGTTGCAACTCGAACGGCTCGCCGATTTCGTTGAGCGCGATGTGCGTCGCCATGGCGCTGGAGCCCGGCGAATAATACAGCGTCAACATCGGACGGCGCCGCCGCTCAGCCGCGCAGCTGTTTGATGTGGCCGGCCCAGCGGTCGAGCACCGGCAGGATCTCGTCGCGCTTGTCCGACATCAGCGTGATATTGACCGCGTCGACCCCGATATCGCGGAACCGCTTCAGCTTGTCGGGATTGTCGGGTGCGCCGCCGAGCCGCAATGACAGCGATTTGGGGTCACGGCCGGCCTCCTGCGCCATCTTGCGGAACGCCGGCACATAGTCCTCTGGCTCGCCGCTCGCCGCGTTCGGATACCAGCCGTCGCCGTAGCGGATCGCGCGGCGCGCCGCCCACGGGAAGGCGCCGCCGAGAATGACCGGCGGGTGCGGCTTCTGCACCGGCTTGGGCCAGGTCATCATCGTGTCGAAGGCGACAATCTCGCCGTGGTATTCCGGCTTCGATTGGGTCCAGATCGCCTTCATCGCCTCGATCTGCTCGCGCATCTTCTGCATGCGGCTGGCAAAGACGGTGCTGTGGTTCTCGACCTCTTCGACGTTCCAGCCGCCGCCAATCCCGAACAGGAAACGTCCGCCCGACACCTGGTCGATCGAGGCCACGAGCTTGGCGGTCTGGATCGTGTCGCGCTGGATCACCAGCGCGATGCCGGTGGCGACCTTCAGTTTTTTGGTCGCGCAGGCCGCTGCGGTCAGCGTCACGAACGGGTCCATCACATCGTAGTAGCGTTTTGCCAGCTCGCCGCCGCCCGGCGCCGGCGTCTTCCGCGGCACTGGGATATGCGAGTGCTCGGCCGCCCAGACCGAGTCGAAGCCGCGCTCCTCCAGCGCGATCGCCAGCTCGGCCGGAGTGATCGAATAATCGGTGAAAAAGATCGATGCGCCGAATTCCATTTGGAGACCCTCCCGATCACGCGTATCGCCGATAGGGCGATGCTGTCATTGCGGGGCGAGCGACGCAATCGCGATGGTAAGGTGCGGGGCGGTTTCGCAATTTATCTGGGGAGTTCAACCATGCGATCGATCGTCGGCACCTGGAAACTGGTTGCGGCCGCCGCGCGCGACCGCGACGGCAAGCCCCTCCCCGCCCCTTACGGCGGCAAAGGCATGGGGCGGGTCATGTTCAACGCGGACGGGCGGACGATGGCGGTGACCTGCGACGACCGGCCGGAGCTGCCGCCCGGAGCACCCAGCGCCTACAGCTCCTACTGCGGCAACTACACCTTCGACGGCGCGCGGCTCGTCACCCGGGTCGATGCGGCGTCAGACCCGACCCGCATCGGCTCGGACCAGGTGCGCGAGGTCAGCTTCGACGGCGACCGCATGGTGCTGCGCCCGCCGCCGCGGCAGACCGCGGCGGGCGAGGAATACCGCGAGCTGACCTGGGAGCGCATCGCCGCGGAATAGATTGTAACCGCAGTCCCGGCGAACGCCGGGACCCACCGATCCGACGACCGAGAGTTTAATCGCCGATCCGGTATGCGCGAACCGCCGTGTCATGGAACAAGGCGGCGCGCTCGGCGGCCGAGTAGCCCTTGGAAAATCGCTTGAACGCGTTGAACAGGACGTGGTGCGAGAACGACACCTTGTCGACCGGGAAGTTGCTTTCGAACATGCAGCGGTTGGGGCCGAACTGCTCGATGCAATAGGTCATCAACGGCGCCATTCCGGCAGCCAATTCTTCGGAGCCGATCGGCTTGGCGCGGCTATGCCAGTCGAAACCGAGGCGCGGCATGCCGATCCCGCCGAGCTTGAGGTTGACGTTGGGGCACTGGGCCACGGCGGCGAGGCCGCGGCGCCAATGGGGCAGCACCTCGTCGTCGCGGTTGCCGAAGGGACCGACCCGCTGCAACCCGCCGAGATGGTTGAGGATGATCGTCAGCCCGGGCACCGCCTTGGCAAAATCCGCCAGCTCGGGCAGCTGCGGGAAGCACACCCCGGTGTCGAGCGAGAGACCCATCCGCGCCAGCACCCGCGCCCCCGCGCGGTATTCGGCGCTGGCGAGCACCCCCTCCCTGTCGCGGTTCTCGACTTCCGGATGCGGGTCCCAGGTGACCGTGTGCCGGATGCCGCGAAACCGGTTGGGGCTGGCCGCCCGCAGCGCCTCCAGCACCGCCTCGACCCGGTCCCCCAGCTTGAGGTCGGCGTGCCCGATGATGGCCGACGCCGCGCGGCACGGGCCATAGAGCCCGGTCGCGGCGGCGGCCGCCTGCCCCTGGACAAATTCGACCTCGCCGACCGGGCGCATCTCCACCGGTCCGTCGGGCCGGTACATGGCTCTGGCCTCGATAAACACGGTGGAGCGCACGGCATGGCCGCAATTGACGTCGACCGCCAGCTCATGCAGCAGATAGCGCTGATAGGGGATGCGCTCGAGGCGCTTGTCCCAGAAGTGGTGATGCGGATCGCAGATCGCGATCTCCGGCTCCAAGGCCGGTTCCTCGGTCAGCGCCAGCCAGTCATTTCCTCCGTACGGCATGATGCCACCTCATCGTGCGAGCCTCAGATGATCTTTCTGTCCCGGAAATCCTGGATCTGCGCTGGGCTGTAGCCGATCTCGGCGAGCGCCTCGTCGTTATGTGCGCCGAGTTCCGGGGCGATGCCGATGTGCGCCGGGGTTTCCGAGAAATGCCACGGCGAGCCGTGGACCTTCAGCCGCTTGCCATGCTTTGGGTAGTCGATTTCGGTCACATAGCCGTTGGCTAGCACATCGGGATCGTCGGCGGCTTCAAGCAGGGTGTTGATCGGCGCGGCGACGATGTCGGCCGCGCGCAGCTTCCGCACCCAATCCTCGCGCAATCCGGTCGCGAACAACTCATCCAACATGCGCAGCAGGCTTTCCCGCTTGTCGTCGGCTCCGATGATCACGCCGAGATCGCCAAAGCCGGCCGTCTCGAGGGCTTGGTAGAAGCCGAGCGCGGTCATCGCGTCACGCCATTTGCGGCCGCCCCCCAACTGGAGCACCAAGGGCTTGCCGTCCCGGTCGTTGAAGCTGGCGCTGAGGCCGGGGCGCGCCGCGGTGCCGGTCACCCGGGCCTGGCCGGTGACCGGGTCGCGGCCCCGCCACATCGTCGTCGTCAGGGTCCACCCCATCAGGCGGATCTGGCCGCCGAGCAGCGAGCAATCGACCTTCTGGCCGATGCCGGTGGCGCGCGCATAGGTCAGCGCGGCGAGCGCACCGCCAAAGGCGAGGATGGCGCAGGTCTCGTCGGCGACCGAGACGATGCCGGTCTGCAACGGCCGGCCCGGGGTCGAATAGGCCTGCGCGATGCCGCCCAGCGCCTGGGCCATTGAATCGGTGCCCGGCAGTGCGGCATTGGGACCCTTCGGCCCGTAGCCCGAGACCGACATATAGACGAGCCTCGGGTTGACCTTCCGCAATTCTTCGTAGCCGAAGCCGTTCTTCTCCGCCGCGCCGGGCCGGAAATTCTGCCCGAAGATGTCTGCCCTCGCGACGAACTTGCGCAGGATTTCACGGCCCGCCTCGGTTTTCAGGTTCAGCGTGACGCTCTTCACCCCGCGGTTATTGGTCTCGAAATAGGTGCTGGGAAACCCCGGCATGACGGTCGAGCCGCGCGAATTGTCGCCGATTTCCGGCACTTCGATCTTGATGACCTCGGCACCCAGATCGGCCATCAGCATGTAAGGGACCGTCCCCGCCTGCGCGGTCGAACAGGCGACGACCTTGACGCCGTGAAGGGGACCATGCGGCTTGGTCATGGCGAGCGATCTCCTCGCTAGGGTCAACACTGCATCAGTTCGATGCTGACCCCATCGGGCGCGGCGACATAGCACAACAAGTTGCCTCCGACCCCTTTCTTCAACTCGACCGGAAAGCTCACGCCTTTGCCGCGCAGCTCCGCGACGAACGCCGCGAGGTCGCCCCCGTACATAAAGCCGAAATGGTCGGTTCCCCAGGCATCATGGCTGGAAAAGTCGGCGAAAGCCCGAATGGGCCGGGCCACAACCGGGGCTTCGCCTGGCCGTCGCCCGCGGATCAGGATCGTCATGCCGCCGAGTTCGACAAAGATCTGAGGGGCGCCGCGCGCCACCGTGTCGGCGGCGATCGTCGCACCGAGCATCTCGACGTACCATTTGGCCGATTCGTGCGGATTCTTGCTGAGGATGTGGACGTGATCGAATTTGAACGCCGGGTTGCTCATCTCTGCCTCGCATCGTTATCGGCGTGATAATCCGGTAGCGGCGGCCGGGCAACCGGTCAGCTCGCGACCCGCTGCTTCGCTCGCGCCCTCTCATAGGCCTTGCGGGCGGCGGCGACCCCTGCCCGGCTCGACACCTCGGGGATTGCGACCTCCCACCAGGCGCCGCCCGCAACGGTGCTTAGGGCGGGATCGGTGGCAATGACGACGACCGAGGTGCGCGGTGCGGCGCGCGCCTCAGAGAGCGCCGCGTCCAGTTCGGTAAGGTCCGCCACCTTGCGAGATATGGCGCCGAGGCTCGCCGCATGGGCCGCGAAATCGACACCGGAGCCGGTGGTGTACAAATTGTTGAATGAGGCGCCGCCGTAAGCTCGCTGCAACCGGTCGATGCAACCGAAGCCGCCATTGTCGAGCACGACGATGATCAGTTTCTTGCCGAGCACGACCGAGGTCGCGATCTCGGAATTCATCATCAAATAGGAGCCGTCGCCAACCAGTACCCAGACCTCGCGCTCGGGCACGGCGAGCTTGACGCCCAGCCCGCCGGCGATCTCGTACCCCATGCAGGAATAGCCGTATTCGACGTGATAGGTGCCTGGTTCGCGAACCCGCCACAGTTTGTGCAGTTCGCCCGGCAGCCCGCCGGCCGCGCAGACGATCACATCGCTGGCGCCGGCCGCGCGGTTGACGGCGCCGAGCACCTGCGCGTCGCTCGGCAGGATGGCGTTCGCTGGCGCCGTCGCTCGGCTCACATCCTCGTTCCAGGCGGCGGTCAAAGCGCGCGCCTCGGCGGTCCATTCGGCCGGTGCGGTCCATTGGGCGAGCGCCGTGTCGAGCGCCGCGAGACCGGCCCGCGCGTCGGCGACCAGCGGCAGTGCGCCATGCTTCACGGCGTCGAAGGCGGCGGCGTTCAGCTGGATCAGGCGCGCTGCCGGGTTGGCGAACAGGCTGCGCGAGGCGGTCGTGAAATCCGACAGACGCGTGCCTATCGCCAGGATGATGTCGGCCTTGGCGGCGAGCGCGTTGGCCGCACTCCCGCCGGTAACGCCGATCGCACCGACGGCGCAGGGATGATCCCAGGCGAGCGCGCCCTTGCCCGCCTGGGTCTCGGCCACCGGCACGCCGTGCCGCGCTGCGAAGCCGGCGAGCGCCTCGCAGGCGAGCGCGTAGTGCACGCCGCCGCCGGCGATGATCAGCGGCGCGCGGGCGTCGGCGAGCGCGGCTGCGGCATCGGCGACCTGGACCGCGTCGGGCGGCGAGCGGCGCACCCGCCAGCAGCGCGGGCGGAAGAATGCTTCGGGGTAATCATAGGCTTCCGCCTGGACGTCTTGCGGCAATGCCAGCGTGACGGGGCCGCAATCGGCCGGGTCCGTCAGCACGCGCAGCGCCTGCGGCAGGCTTTCGAGCAGCTGCTCCGGCCGGGTGATCCGGTCCCACCAGCGCGAGACCGGGCGAAAACAGTCATTGACCGAGATCGTCGGATCGCCGAACGCCTCGATCTGCTGCAATACCGGGTCGGGCCGCCGCCCGGCGAAGATGTCGCCCGGCAACAGCAATACCGGCAGACGGTTGGCATGAGCGAGCGCCGCCGCGGTCACCATGTTAGTGGCGCCCGGACCGATCGAGCTTGTGCAGGCCATCATGCGGCGTCGCCGGCTCGCCTTGGCGAAGGCGATTGCGGCAAGCGCCATCGCCTGCTCGTTATGCGCCCGCAGCGTCGGCAGGCGGTCCGCTGCCTCGTAAAGCGCCTCGCCCAGCCCGGCGACGTTGCCATGGCCGAAGATCGCGAATGCGCCGGCGAACAGCGGCGCTTCGCCGCCGTCTACCTCGCTCGTCTGAGCCGCGAGAAAGCGAACCAATGCCTGGGCCATCGTCAGACGGATCGTGGTCATTCCCAACTCCCCTGAAACCGCCGCAGAGTTTGCTCAAGTGGATTCACTCCCCCACCCGTCATCCCCGGGCTTGACCCGTGGGCATCCATATGGATCCCCGGGTCAAGCCCGGGGATGACGGATTGAGGATGATCCAACGTCATTGGATTGTGCTCTAATTTTCGAGATCCAGCGGGACACGACCGGATGATCAATATCTGCCAGTTCGGCGCCGGGCGCATCGGCGCCATTCATGCCGGCAACATCGCGCGACATCCCGATGCGCGGCTGCATATGGTCGTCGATGTCGACCGCCCTGCGGCGGAGAGCCTGGCCAGCCGCTACGGCGCCGCGGTTGGCGATCAGGCCGCGGCGCTGGCCGACCCGGCGGTCGATGCGGTCGTCATCGCCAGCGCGACCGATACGCATGCCGATCTCGTCGAGGCCGCATCGCGCGCCGGCAAGGCGGTGTTCTGCGAAAAGCCGCTCGATCTCGATCTTGGCCGCGCCGAGGCCTGCGTTGTGGTGGCGCAGGAATGCGGCGTGCCGCTGATGGTCGGCTTCAACCGCCGTTTCGACCCGAATTTTGCCCGGCTCGAACAGCAGATCCGCGACGGCCGCATCGGCCGCCTCGAATTGCTCAGCATCATCAGCCGCGACCCGGCGCCGCCGCCGCTCGACTATGTGCGGGTTTCAGGCGGCCTGTTCCGCGACATGATGATCCACGATTTCGACATGGCGTGCTGGCTTGCTGGCGAGGAGCCGGTCGAAATCTTTGCCGCCGCCGGCGTGCTCATCGATCCGGCGATCGGCGAGGCGGGCGATGTCGACACCGCGCTCGTGACGCTGCGCCTGGCCTCGGGCGCGCTGTGCCAGATCTCGAACAGCCGCCGCGCGGCCTACGGCTACGACCAGCGGATCGAGGCGTTCGGGTCGAAGGGCGCGCTGCGTGCCGAGAACGTCATTGAGAGCACTGTCGCCTTTGCCGGCGCCGACGGGGTCGTCAGCGACAAGCCGCTCAATTTCTTTCTCGAACGCTATGCCGAGGCCTATCGTCGCGAGCTCGACCATTTTATCGACGCCATCGCCAACCGCACGCCGCCGCTGGCGGGTGGCGCCGACGGGGTCCGCGCCTTGGCGCTGGCCGAGGCTGCGCTCCGATCGCTGCGGACCAGCCGCGCCGTCGCGGTTTGATCAACCGACCTTGGCGAGCATCTCGGCATTGAGAAACCGTTCGATCAGCAGCATGAACGCGATCGAGGGGACCAGCAGGATCAAGGCCGTGATCGCCGCGATCTGGTAGTTGCCGGCAATGCTCGCGGTAAACATCATCAGCGGCAAGGTGATCACATCGGGCACCCCGACGAAATAAGTGCCGGTGAACTCGTCGAGCGATTCGAGAAAGACAAAGATCGCCGCCGCCATCAGGCCGGGCGCGGCGAGCGGCAAGGTCACGGTCAGCGCGGTGCGCAGCGCCGACGCCCCTAAATTGCGGGCGGCGAGTTCGAGCTCGCTATCGACCGCGGCGAAGGCCGCCGCCGCGATCCATACCGCGATCACCAGCCCGTGCACCGCGTGGACCAGGACGACGCCGGCAATCGTGCCGTTGAGCCCGACCCGGTAAAACAGCCGGGCGATGTTGAGATAGACCGCGACACTCGGAAATGCCTGCGGCAACAGCAAGATCAACAGGATCACACCGCGTCCCGGCACGAGCCGGCGGCCCAGCGCGTAGCCGGCCGGAATGGCGAGCACGAGGCAGACCAGCACCGTGGTCGGAGCGATGACGAGGCTGGTGCCGAGCGAGGCCAAGGCATCGCTGGTCGGCTTGAACACTTCGTCCCAATAGCGCAACCCATAGGTCAGCGGCAATTTGTGCGGGTAATACCATTGGATAGCCACCGCCCACAGCGCCAGGTTGGCGAGCGGGCCGAAGATCGCGAAAGCAAGGAGGCCGAGCGCGCCGCCGCGCAACAGCCAGCCACAGCTCGCTCTCATGGCGCGGCGTCGCCGGCCAGATTGCGCCGGAGGTAAACCCAGGCCGCCAGTCCCGCGATCAGGTAGGAGACAAAGCCCAGCGCGTTGGCAACCCCGTAATCGCTGTAGGAGTTGACGCGGAACGCCATGTCGACGGTGATCATCGTCGGCGAACCGCCACTGATCATGATCGGCACCGACAGCACCGACAGCATCGTGACAAAGGCGAGAACGAGGCCGACCGTCATCACCCCCGCGACCTGCGGCAACAGGATCTCGACGAGGATGCGCGGCCCGCCGGCGCCGAGGTTGCGCGCCGCCTCGATGCTTGCGCGGTCGAGCGCCGCTATCGCCCCGGAGACAAGGAGCGCGACGAACGGCGTCTCCTTCCAGACAAAGGTGACGATGATGCCGCGCCAGTCGAGCAGCCCGGACAGATTGGCGACATCAACGAGTCCGAGCGCGTCGAGCGAATTGTTCAGAATGCCGTTCTTGGCGAGAAAGGTGCGCATGCATTGCGCGGCGACGATGAACGGGATGAACAGCGGCCAACGATAAAGCCACCGCAGAAGCGCCACCGCCACGGGGTGCGCGCCGAGCACGAGATAACCGCCGATCGCCGCCGCCAACAGGCCAACCAGCGCCGTCGAGGCGACGACGATGACCAGCGTGAAGAGGATGTCGCTGCCGTAGAGCTCGAAGGTCTTGGCGAAATTAGCGAGGCTCGCATGCCCCGCGCGGTCGGTGAACGCTGAGAGGAGCGAATACCCGAGCGGATAAACGAACAGCGCCAGCACCATCGCCAACGCCGGCGCGACCAGCAGCAGGAGGAACGGGCGCCTGTCCGGCATATCCTCGATGGCCCCTCACCCCGGCCCTCTCCCCGCAGGCGGGGAGAGGGAGAGCTTGCGGCATTCACGATCACGAGTTTTCGACAGGTTCGCGCATGCTTGCGGTTGCGTGCCCTCTCCTCGCTCGCAGGGAGAGGGACACGGTGAGGGGCTGTTGCCGTCGAGCATCCGGCCTCCGGTACTACTGCACCTTGCGCTCGTAGCTCTCCAGGATGTCATTGAAATAGGGCGCGATCGGGAACGGCTTGCCCTTGGTTGCGAGGTCCTCGGGCGTGACATCGACAAACAGCTTTTGCCAGGTCGCCTCGTCGAGCTGCGATTTGACCGCCGCCGCATCGATGCCGGGGTACCAGTTGAAGCGCTTGACGATCCCATCGGCCTGCACCTTTGGGCTCGTCGCCAGCGCGACAAACTGTTCGGCGAGCTTGGCGTTCGCAGCCTTCGCCGGCACTACGTAATACATCGGCTGCCCCGGCATCCCCGGCCCGATCAGCTTCAGCTTGACGGTTGGCGGGATCTTGCCGTCGGCCTGCCAGGTATAGAACATGTCGACCCAGACCGGCCCCATCGCGATCTCGCCGCGATTGAGCATGTCGAGGGTCCCGGCGTTGCCCGGCGTCAGCACCACATTCTTGTTGAATTCCGCCAGCTCGGCGAACGCCTTGTCCCAGCTTTTTTCGGTCTTGGGATCGTAGGGACCGCTCATCAGCCGCTGAGCATCGGGCGCCATCGCATAGATCCAGCCGACGATAAAGGCGACCCCGGACATGCCGCCCTTGATGCCGTTGTAGCCGAACTTCTTGGGATTGGCCTCGACCCATTTGACCAGCTCGGCATAGGTCGCGGGCGGGTCCTTGATTATCGCGGTGTTGTAGGCGATCACGGTCTGGCTGTTGAACATCGGCATCACATAGCCGTCGACATCGACGCCGAGCGCCATCTTGGCAGCGGGCGTCGTGACCAACTTGTCGGTCGGCACCTCGGGCGCATAGCGGGCGAGCAGCCCCTTGGGCACCATCTCGCCGGCCGCCTTCTGATGGATGACGGCGACGTCGATATCCCAGCGGGGGTTGTCTTTCTCGGCATCGAGCTTCTCATAGATCTTTTGCGAACCCGCATCGCCCGGCCCGGTGCTGACCGCCCTGATGGTGACGCCCGAATGCTCCTTCTCGAACATCGGACCGAGATAATCCTTGACGTAATCGAGCATGTTCTGGTCGCCGGCGGTGACGACGCTGAGCGTCACCGGTTGCTGTGCGGTGGCCGGCTGGACGATGGCGATCGCCGCCGCCATGACTGCGATCATGCTGCCGAGAATTCGCATTTCTCCCCCTCCCTATTGTACCGCATAGAGGTGCAATGCCGCCGCCGGCAGCGCGATCCCGATCGCTTCGCCGACCGCGATGCGGCGCGCATCGTCTACCAGATATTGGTGAGGCCCGACGCGTACCGCGTAGCGATAGAACCCGCCGGGGTAGGAGCACTGGATAATCTCGCCCCGTAACACGAGAAGCCCGTCGCCGGCCTCGTCGCGCGGGCACAGCCGCGCATCCTCACTGCGGAAATGGGCGTCGACGGGCATCTCCTCCGAGTTCCCGCCGATGCCGTTGGCGGCGAGCAGCGCGGCGTCGATCTCGATGCGCTCACTGAACGGTCCTGCGGCGATCACGACGCGGCCGCCCGCGGTCTGTAACCGCAGCGTCACGACATTGCCGGCGCCCATGAAGCTCGCGACAAACGGCGAGTTCGGGCGATTGTAGATCTCCTCGGGGGTGCCGATCTGCGCGGCACGCCCGGCATCGAGGATGACGATGCTGTCGGCCATCACCATGGCCTCCTGCCGGTCGTGGGTAACATGCACGGTGGTGATCCCGAGCTGCTGCTGCAGCGTTTTGATCTCGTGGCGCACTTCCTCGCGAATCCTGGCGTCGAGATTGGACAAGGGTTCGTCGAGCAGCAGGACCTGCGGGTTGACGGCGAGAGCGCGGCCGAGCGCGACGCGCTGGCGCTGTCCGCCGGAGAGCGCGGTCACCTTGCGCTCGCCGAGCCCTTCGAGGCGCAACATCGTAAGCAACGCGGCGACGCGCTCGGCGATCTGCGCCCGGCCGACGCCGCGCAGTTTCAGGCCATAACCCATGTTCTGCGCCACCGTCATGTGCGGCCACAGGGCATAGGATTGGAATACCATCGCAATGTTACGTTTGTCGGGCGGCAGAAGCGTGAGGTCGCGTCCGCCGACCGCGATCGATCCGCCGGTCAGGGGGACAAACCCGCAGATCGCGCGCAGCAATGTGGTCTTGCCGCACCCTGAGGCACCCAACAGCGCGATGAATTCGCCGCCCCCCGCGCTGAGCGATACCCGGTCGAGCACGCGGTGCGCGCCGTAGTTGACGCTTGCCTCGCACACATCGAGTGCGGTGGCGGATGATGTCATCGGGCTGTCCAGCCGCCCACCGGGCTAGAGGAGCCCGAGGGCGACGAGCTCCGCCCGCAATGCTGTCGGGTCGGTGAAATGGATCGCATGCATGCCGAAGGGGCGGGCGGCCGCCGCGTTGACTTCGACATCGTCGATGAAAACGGCGCTCCGCGGGTCGATCGCGAAGCGCTCGAGCAGCGCCTCGTAGATGCGCGGCTGCGGCTTGATCGCGCCGATCTCGCCCGAGATCACGATGCCGCGGAACCAGCCGAGGAAATCGAAGCGCTCGCGCGCCAACGCAAACCCCTCGACCGGCCAGTTACTGAGCCCGTAAAGCGGGGTGCCGCGGTCGCGCAGCTGCTCGAGGATCTCGATCGTGCCGGCGATCGGTCCGGCCATCATCTCGTCCTGCCGGGCGCCAAAGGCGTCGATCAGTGCCGCTTTGTCGGGATGCTGGTCTTTCAGGATTCGGGCGCCCTCGGCAAAGCTGCGGCCGGCATCGTGGTGGCGGTGCCACTCCCGGGTGCACACCGTTGCGAGAAAATCCTCCATCGCCGCCGTGTCATCGGCGAACAGCTTGCGGTAGAGGTGCCGCGGGTCCCAATCGATCAGTACGCCGCCGAGGTCGAACACCACGATGCTGCGGCCCTGGTTTGCCATCGCCGTATCTCACACTCTTTTGCGAAACACGACAACACGAGCGCTTCCCCGTCGCAATCCCGCATGCTTCCAAGTAAGCTTGCCGGACGACGGAACAGCCTGAGCCCCGATCGATGCCCGCGCGCCTCGGCATCAGCCCGATCGCCTGGAGCAATGACGATTTGCCGGAATTGGGCTGTGCCACACCGCTCGAAACCTGCCTGGCCGAGGCGTGCCAGGCGGGGTTCGCGGGGATCGAGCTCGGCCACAAATTCCCGCGCGATCCCGCGGTCCTGCAGCCGATTCTTGAGCATCACCGGCTGTCGCTGGTCTCAGGCTGGTATAGCGGCCGCCTTCTCGATCGCACGGTCGACGGGGAATGGGCGGCAATGGCCCTGCACTGCGATCTGCTTGCCGCAATGCGCTGCACAGTACTGGTCTATGCGGAGACGACCGGCGGCGTCGCCGGCGACCGGAGCCGGCCGCTTTCGACCCGGCCCACCCTCAGCGAGCAGGAGTGGCGTGATTTCGGCGGCAAGCTGACCGAAATCGCCAACCGGCTGGCGCGCCGCGGGCTGCGTCTCGCGTATCATCACCACATGGGTACGGTCGTCGAGAGCGAATCCGAGATCGACCGCCTGATGGCGGCGACCGGTCCCAGCATCGGCCTCCTCCTCGATACCGGCCATCTGGCGTTCGCCGGCGGTGATCCGGTGGCGCTTGTCCGCCGCCACGGGTCCCGCATAAATCATGTCCATTGCAAGGATGTGCGGCCTGGCGTGCTCGCCCGGGTCCGCGCCGCCGATACCAGCTTTCTCGATGCCGTCCTCGACGGCGTCTTTACCGTGCCGGGCGACGGCGCGATCGATTTTGCCGAGGTTTGTGCCGCGCTCGCGGCGGCGCGGTATGATGGCTGGCTCGTCGTCGAAGCCGAGCAGGATCCGGAACGGGCGCCGCCGCTCGCCTATGCCCGGATCGGCTTTGCCCATCTGAGCGCGGCGGTCGCGCAAACGGGTCTGTGAGAGGGCAGCGATGAAGATAGGCATGATCACCGACAGCCTCGGTGCGTTGTCGTTCGACGAGCTCCTCGACACATCAGCCGAACTCGGCATCGAGCAGTTGGAGTTCGCCGGGGGCAACTGGTCGCAGGCGCCGCATCTCGCGCTCGACCGGATGCTCGACAGCAAAGCGGCGCGCCAGGAGTTCTTGGCCCGGTTGCGCGACCGCGGCATTTCGATCAGCGCCCTCAACTGCTCGGGCAACCCGCTGCATCCCGGCGAGACGGGACAGCGGCATCGCGAGATCACCAAGAAGACGATCGCGCTAGCCGGTCTACTGGACATCGAGCGCGTGGTCATGATGTCGGGCTGCCCCGGGGGGCCAGGAGATACCAACGCCAATTGGGTGACGACGAGCTGGCCGCCCGAAACGCAATCGATCCTCCGTTATCAATGGGAAGAGGTGCTGATCCCGTATTGGCGCGACCTCGTCGGCTATGCCAAGGGCCGCGGCGTCACCCGGCTTTGTCTCGAACTGCACGGGCACCAGAATGTCTACAGCGTCGGCACCTTCTTCCGCCTTCACGAATCGGTCGGCGACACGGTCGGCGTCAATTTCGATCCTAGCCATCTGATGTGGATGGGGGCCGATCCGCTCGCCGCGATCACCGCGCTGGGAGCGTCCATCTACCATGTTCACGCCAAGGACACGCGCCTTGAGGCGTCCGCCCTGGCGCGCGACGGCCGGATTGAAATCCGGCCCTCCGAAGATGTCGCGCACCGCGCCTGGAACTACGTCACGCTCGGTCATGGGCAGGAGGAGGCATGGTGGCGCCGGTTCTGCCAGGCGCTGGCCGCGATCGGCTATGACGACGTGTTGTCGATCGAACACGAGGATTTTGCGTTGCCGCCGATCGACGGCGTCGCGCAGTCGGTCGCGCTGTTGCGCCGCGTGATGCCGAGCGCGGCTTGAGGTCTGCGCCAATGACCTCGATTTGGCTCCAACCGCAGGGCCGCCAGGAACAGGCGCTCCAAAGCTTGATCGACCGCATGGCCGACGAGCACGGGACCGTGTCGTTTCGCCCGCATCTGACGGTGTGCAACCTACCGGCCGACCTCGCCGTGCTCGACGCCGCGGCGGCTTACGTCAAGGATTGCGGCCTGCTGCCACTGACAGTGACGAAGGCGGCCGTGACCGGCGCGGTGATTACCCCATTCCGCGCGGTCTTCATCGAAGTCGACGACAGCCCCGACCTGCACGAGTTCCGCGACCGGCTCCGCGACATCGTTGGCGCACCGGCGCTCATTCCGCCGCATATCAGCCTGCTCTATACGCTCGACCGGGTGAGCCTGGCACATCGGACCGACCTGAGCGGGGAGATCCTGGCGGCGATCGCCGCACGCTGCGCCGAAGCAATCGAGGACAACGAGCTCACGCTCGGCCGGCCGGTTGTGAACAGCGCCGGAGCGCAGACAGATATCCGCACCTGGAAGGTAATCCGCTCGCTATAGAGCCCCGCGACGATCCGGTCATCGTTGCGCCGGACCGTGATTGGACCAATATCGGGCGTTGGATGGCGATACGCCGCCCTCAAGGGAGGAAGCGATGATAGCGACCAGCGGGATCGACCACATCGTGCTGCATGTTGAGGATCCGCAAAAATCCAAGAAATTCTACACCGACATTTTGGGAATGACGGTGTACCGGGATTCGGACAGACAGGTATTCATGCATGCCGGCCACCAAGGGGTCGCCCTGTTCAGAAAGGATGGCGCGGCCGCACCGGCGGGCGGCGATCTCAACCATCTGGCGCTCAATGTCGCCGGCGGCACCTACGATTCGCTCAAGGCCGAGCTCGAGCGGCACGGCGTCGCGGTCAGCGGTCGCCCGGGCGACGACCACTGCATCTACTTCAACGATCCCGATGGACACCGCCTGCAGCTGATCTTCAGCCGGTGAGCGGCCGCCGCCGCCCGGCATCATTGGCCGGGCCGGACCCATAGGCCGATGCCAGAGAGAAGCCGGATGTCGCGCGCCCAATCGAGCAATATCGCTTCCGTCGTACCGCCGACCGCGTCGTTGATGGTCGTCGACGGGTTTCTGCCGCCGGGGCTCGCGCTGGCGATGCGCCGAGACATCGAGGGCCATTTCGCAAACCCGAAACAGCATCACCCCGAAACTCACCAGGTGTGGAATTATTGGTTTGTTCCGGCCTCCTATACCTACTTGCGGACCGCCCCCGAGAAGATCATCGAGCGCGGTCGCATCGATGCCTTCCATAATGCGTTGCGGGACTGGTCGGTCGCGATGCTGGGCATGGCGAATGTGACCTGGCCTTATCTCAGCCTTTATGTCAGCGGCTGCCGCCAGAACTGGCACAATGATTCGGTAAATGGTCGCTTCGGCTTTGTCTATTCGCTGACGCGGGACGAGCGGCGCACGATCGGCGGCGAAACCCTGGTTCGGCACGAGATCGACCCGTTTCGCGCACACCTCGCGAGCGCGGGGGCGGGTGGCGAGTTTTATCGGGCGATCGAACCGCGGTTCAACCGCCTCGTAGTATTCGACGACCGGTTGCCGCACAGCGTCGAGCGCGTCGAAGGCTCGATGGATCCGGTCGAGGGCCGGTTTGTCCTGCACGGGCATTTGCGCGAAGCCGGCACGATCGTCGCGGGCGCCCTTACGGAAGACTTGATCACCAGGCCGTTATTGGCGCTCTTGCGGCAGATCAGTGAGGGATCGTCGGCCGAGGCGGCGCTCTACAATGGACCCTTGATCCTGCGCTTGACGATCGCCGCGAGCGGCCACGTCGCGGCGTGCTCGGTGATGGTCGATCGGGTCATTCACCCGGACCCCGGGCATGTCGAGTGGGAGCCGCTCCGGGCGAAGCTGGTGGAGCGATTCAAGGGCTTGCGGTTTCCGCCTGCTGGCGGTGAGACTGTGCTGATCCAACCGCTGCTGTTCGGCGGTCCGCTTGGTGCTCCCTGAGGTCCTTCACGGCTTGCGCGCGAAATCCTTTGGCCTGAGCCTGGTGCGATGATCAGGCGGGCTCTCGCCAAAACGCGAGCCGCCTCGGAAATAATCCTTTTGCCATTTCTCGGCCTGCGCCTCTGATCCCGGTATTTTGAGGCGTTCGTTGAACCGCCGCCGGCTCTCGGCCCACACCCCATAGGCCTCGCTTACCTCCGGGTCGGTATCCATTGCGCGGATTTCCGGCTCAACCTGTTCGATCAAGCCGCGTCTGACCGGAAAAATCATGCAGAACGGTTCGTCCCGGGCAAAGGCTATGGGTGTGTTCTTGCGCGTGAATTTCCAGTTCATCGTGAAGGTGAATGGTGCCCAATCGGTCTCGACGATCCCGGTGAGCGGCTGAATGGCGTCCTTGAGCTGATTGAACGGGCCGGTTGCCGCCAGATCGTAACCCGATTCGGTGCGGAACAGCGCGTTGACATGGAAGGTCAGCACGCCAAAGCCGAAATGGCTGCTCGCAGCGAGCGGAGCTCCCGCCGCGGTCGGCCGCACCTCGACCGCGTCGATGCCCGCCTCGCCGTTCCACCGCGCAATGAACGGCGCCGGGTTCAATATCAACCAGCCGTGGGCGTTGGCGATGTTGAGCGGCAGACAGCGATAGGCGAAGCCCTCGGTCGTGCGATCCATCCATTCGCGCTCCATCGGCGCGGGGATCAGCTTCGGCGGTTCACCGGAGGTGGCGTAGCAGATCAGTCGCATCTTCGCTCTCGTTCTAAGCCGTGCCGTGCCGATGTTGACCGAGCGCAGTCGCCCCTTTAGGCGCGCGCCTGTGCCGGGTGTGGTGCATCATTATCGACCCGAGCCAGCGACGATACATGCTTCGCCAGCGCGCGCCGCACGCGCGCGACGACGGCGTCCCAATCGTCCGGCCGCCGCTGGCGGAACAGCCGCATGCTGGGATACCACGGGCTGTCGTTGCGGCCGAGCATCCAGCGCCAATCCGGAGCAAAGGGCAACAGCACCCATACCGGTCGGCCGAGCGCGCCGGCGAGATGTACCACTGCGGTGTCAACCGTGACTACGAGGTCGAGGTTGGCGATCGCGGCGGCGGTCTCGGCCAGATCGGTGAGACGCCGTGAGAGGTCGGTGATCGGCCCGGGGGGCAGTCGGGCCATATCGCCGGCGCGCTCGCCTACCTGAAGGCTGAACCAGCGCAGCCCGCGCACCTTGAGGAGCGGCATCAGGTGTTCGACCGGGATGGAGCGCCTGCGATCGTTGTGGTGCATCGGATTGCCGGCCCAAATGACGCCGATCTTGAGACCCGCCCCTGCAAGCTGGCGACGCCAGCGCGCCGCCGCCGTCGCTTCGGGCACGAGATACGGTATCGCCGCGGGTATCGTCGAGAGCTCGGTGCCAAGGCGCTCGGGCAGGCTTAGCAACGGACAATGAAAATCCAACGGCGGCAGAGGGCTCCCTGCCGCGACAAGCTCTGTCATGCCCGCGAAACCCGCGGCCAAGCGCACCAGCGCCGGCTGCAACTCGAGCACAACGCGGGCGCCCCGTGCCGCCACCAGAGGGGCGTAGCGCATGAACTGGATGGTGTCGCCGAGGCCCTGCTCGTAATGCAACAAGATGGTCTTGTCGGCGAGGTCTTCGCCGGTCCACAGCGGTTGCGGCAGCTTGCGCAACGGCAGTTTGCTCGCTTGCCAGCGCCACTCGTATTCGCGCCAGCCACTGGCAAAATCCCCCAAAGAGAGCTGCGCGACACCGAGATTGAAATGGGCCCCGCCGAAATCCGGGCGATAGGCGATCGCGCGACGGTAATGCTCGATCGCCTCCGGCAGGCGTTCCTGGGCGCGACTGATCAGGCCCAGAAAATTGTCAGCTTCGGCCATATTGGGGTTGAGCGTGAGAGCGCGGCGAAAGCTTTCCGCCGCCTCGTCAAGCCGATCTTGAGCATATTGCGCTGTTCCCAGCTTGCCGACGACGCTGGCATCCTCGGGCTTCAGCGCCACCGCCTGGCGCAAGCTCGCGACCGCCTCGTCGAGCCTGTTCTGCTCCAGCAGCGACTGCCCCAGATTGGCATGGGCATCGGCGAGGTTCGGATCGAGCGCGACCGCGCCGCGGAAGCTCTCGATCGCCTCATCGCGCTTGCCGAGCGCGGACAGGGCGATGCCGAGATTGTTGTGGCTCCGAGCGCTGTCCGGAGCGTTCGCGATCGAGCGGCGCAGCAACTCCGCCGCGCCTCGGTGGTTGGCCCGGCTCATCTCGCCGATGCCGGCCAGATGCAGCGCGCCGGCATGGTCGGGGTGGCGCTCGAGGATCGCCTTCGCGGCTGCTTCGGCTTGGTCGAGCCGCCCCGCGGTGTAATGCGACATCGCCGCGTTGAATTCCGCCGCGCTGTCGATGACCGGATGAGCCGCGGCCTGGGCGGAAGCCGCCAGGATGGCCAGGCTGTCGCGCACGCGTGCGATGACGCTGTCCCAATCGCCCGCCCGCGCCTGGCGGAACAGCCGCAGGCTCGGGTACCACGGACTGTCCTCGCGGCCGAGCAGCCAGCGCCAGTCGGGTGCGAAGGCAAGCATCGCCCAGACCGGCCGCCCGAGCGCGCCCGCCAGATGCACCACCGCGGTATCGACCGCGACAACGAGGTCGAGACTGGCAATCGCGGCTGCGGTCTCAGCGAAATCGCTCAGATCGCGCGAGAGGTCGTGGATCTTGCCGGCGGGAAGCTGAGCGACATCCCCGACGCGCTCGCCGACTTGCAGGCTGAACCAGCGGATGCCGGGCAATGCGAAGAGCGGCGCCAGCCGCTCGAGCCCGAGCGAGCGGTCGCGTTCGTTATGATGCTTTGCGTTGCCGGCCCAGGCGAGGCCGACCTTGAGGGGCGGCCCGTCGCCGATCTGGCGGCGCCAGCGCGCGACCGCTGCTGCCTCGGGCGCGAGATACGGCACGTTTGCCGGGATCGTCGCGAGATCGGTGCCGAAGCGCTCGGGCAGGCTCAGCAAATGACAATGAAAATCGAAGCGCGGCAGCGGCTCGCCCGCGAGCACTTGCGCCGGGCCCTTTAGCGTGGCGGCGAGCCGCACCAGCGGCGGCTGCACTTCGAGCACCACACGGGCGCCGCGTGCCGCTACCAGCGGCGCATAGCGCATGAACTGGATCGTGTCGCCGAAGCCCTGCTCGTAATGCAGCAAAATCGTTTTGCCGGCGAGGTCTTCTCCGGTCCACAGCGGCTGCGGCAGCTTTCGCGGCGTCTGTGCTCTCGATCGGTAGCGCCACTCGTATTCCCGCCACCCGTTCGCGAAATCGCCCGCAACCAGGTATGCCAAGGCCATGTTGAGATGGAGATCGGCGTGGTCGGGCCGAAGCAGCTCGCAACGGTGGTAGCTCTGCAATGCGCCAGCGATGCGGTTCTGCTTTTGCAGCACAACGCCGAGGTTATTGTGCGCATCCGCATAGTCGGGCTTCAGCGCCAGCGCGCGGCGGAAGCTCTCTATCGCCTCTTCATCCTGCGCCTGCGCGGACAGCGCATTGCCGAGGCTGTTGTGGGCGTCGGCCCAATCCGGCTTCAGCTCAAGGGCGCGGCGATAGCTCGCCACCGCCGCGTCGAGGCGTTGCAATTCTTTCAACGCCGACCCGAGACCCAAGTGAGGCAGGTGCGATCCCGGCCTCAGTTCGATCGCATTGCGGTAGCTCTCGGCTGCAGCCTCGAACCGTTTTTGTTGATGGCGCACATTCCCGAGTTGAAGGTGGGCGTCGAAATAATCCGGCTTGGCGTCGATCGCGCACCGAAAGCTATCCCCCGCCTCTTCCACCTGGTTCGCCCGCTGTCGCATCGACCCGAGATTGAAATGCGCCACGGCGAAACCGGGATTGAGCACGGTGGCGTGACGCAGGCTGGTGATCGCCTCGTCCAGTCGTCCGCGGCCGGCAAGCGCAATCGCCAGATTGTTGTGCGCCTGTTCGGCATGAGGATCGAGGATGATGGCTTGTTGCAGCAGCTCGACCGCCTTCTGGTGCTCGCCACGCTGAATCGCGATGATGCCGAGCAGCTGATGCGCGCCGGCATGCGAGGGATGATAGGCGACCGCCTCCTTTGCGGCTGCCTCGGCGGCGTCCAGCCGGCTGGCGCCATGGTGCGCCAGCGCCGCCTCGAAGACGAGTTGCGGGTCGACGGCGACAATCGGCGGGCCCGCCTCTATCGCTGCTGCCGCCGAGTCCGGCCGCCACTCGGGCAGTATCTGATCGAGGCGCTGCGCGAGCGCCTGCCGGAGTTTGACCAGCACGCCGTTCCAATCGCCCGGCCGCGCCTGGCGGATAAGCCGCAAACTCGGGTACCAGGGGCTGTCTTCGCGGTCGAGCAGCCATCGCCAATCGGGGGCGAAGGCCAGCATCGCCCAAACCGGTCGGCCGAGCGCGCCCGCCAGATGCACCACCGCAGTATCGACCGCGATGACGAGGTCGAGATTGGCGATCACCGCGGCGGTGTCGGCGAAATCGCCGATATGGTGGGCAAGATCGGTAACCAGGCCGACCGGAAGCCGCGCGAGATCGCCGGCGCGTTCGCCGACCTGGATGCTGATCCAGCGGATTCCCGGGATTTCCAAGATCGGCAGCAAGCGCTCGATTGCGACCGAGCGGTTGCGGTCGTTTTTGTGCGACCGGTTGCCGGCCCACGCGATGCCGATCTTGAGTTGGGGGCCGCCGCCAAGCCGCGCCCGCCAGTGCTCAACCGCTTTCGGGTCGGGCGTCAGATACGGCACCTCGTTCGGGATTGACCCAAGATTGGTGGCGAAGCGGTCGGGCAGGCTCAATAGCGAACAGTGGAAATCGAAATGCGGCAGCTTCGTGCCAACCGTGACAATTTCGCTGACGCCGTCGAGCGTGGCGGCGAGGCGCGCGAGCGGCGGTTGCACTTCGAGCACAACTCGGCCGCCGCGGGCGGCCACTTGCGGCACGTACCGCATAAACTGGATCGTATCGCCGAGGCCTTGCTCCTGATGCAGCAGAATGGTCTTGCCGGCAAGCCGCTCACCGGCCCAAACCGGCTGTTCGAAGTCTCTGGGTGCATGGCGCTTGGTCCGCAGGCGCCATTCGTAGCCGCGCCATCCATTCGTGAAATCCCCTTGGACCAGCTGCGCCAGCGACAGGTTCCAGTATGCGTCGGCAAAATCGGGGCTCAGGGCGATAGCACGCCGATAGCATTCGATCGCGCCCTCTATTTCATTACGCGCCATCAGCGCCACACCCATGTTGCAACGCGCCGCAACATGGCTAGGTTGGCCGGCCAAAACCCGGCTGTAGCACTCGGCCGCCTCCTCGGGTCTGTCGAACCCGTTGAGCAGGGCACCGAGATTGCACAGGGCATCGACATCACCGGGCTTCAATGCGAGCGCGCGACGATAGCTTTCCGCCGCCTCGGCGAGCCGCCCGCGTTGTTGCAAGGCGAAAGCAACGCCGGTGTGGGCCTCGACCAACCCGTTATCCGCCGCGATTGCCTGGCGATACCAATCGATCGCGGTGTCGAGATCGCCCTGCTCGCGCATCAAATTGCCGAGGTTCGCATAAGCCGGGGCATAGCTCGGCCGCACCGCGATCGCGCGGCGCAAGCTCTCCGCGGCTTCCTCGCTGCGGCCGAGCTGCTTCAGGGCTAGGGCGAGATTATTGTATGCCTCGACATAATCGGGCTTGGCGGCGACGGCACGGCGATGGCTTTCCACCGCCTCGTCTAGGTTGCCCTGCGCCAGAAGCGCCGCGCCGAGATTGTTGTGCGCTTCGGCGTGATCGGGTTTCAGCGCGATCGCGCGGCGATAACACTCGATCGCCTCGTCCCGGCGATTCTGCCTGAACAGCACAACACCCAGATGACTATATGCGTCGGGATGATCGGGCTTTGCCTCGGCGGCGCGGCGGTGGCTCGCCTCAGCCTCGGCGAGCTCACCCCGGCTGCGCAGCATAAGGCCGAGATTGTCATGCGCCGCTGCGAGTTCGGGATTGACGGCGATCGCCTGACGGACCAAAGCGATCCCGGCTTCATGATCGCGTTTCTGATATCGAAGGCATCCTGCCAGATGCAGGGCATCGCCGTGGGTCGGATCAAGCGCCAGGATCTGCTCATAGCCTAACGCTGCGGCGTCGAGCTGGCCCGCCTGATGATGCTCGACGGCGCTCTTCAGGATGTGTTCAAGGTCGTTCGGCACCGACATGCTCTGCGCGCAAGCTTTCGATCTACCTGAACTGGTGCTTTTTTTTGCTACGAGTCGCCGTTCGCGGCGCGTACAGGGATTTTTCTTTAGACCGCCGCAGCGCCGTTATGCATTGGTTATGGCTGGTGGCTCGGATTGGTCAACGATGCCACCTCGGTCGCGCTCGCTTGCGGCGAATAGGTGATCAGGGTGCCGCCGCCCGGATCGCTCTGAGCCCGGAAGCCGGCTGCCGCATATTGGCCCAACAGCGCCAGATCGACCACCTTCGCACCGTTGTCGACCGTAAGCGTGCCGCCACCGGTGCCGTTGTCGGTATAGCTGAGCGCCAGATTGCTGCCGAAGGCGAGATCGGCCAGATCGATCGAATCGCCGGCGGCCAAACCCGAAATTGCTCCGGTGAAGGCTGCCGAGTGGTCGAGCTTGAGGGTGCCCGTGACACCGGTGGCAAAGCTGGTGTTCTCAGCGGATGCGGCGCCGGCGATGACGCTGAGCGTCACCGAATCGTCGGCCGGAGGGGCGCCGCCGCTGCTCGCAACCACGGTGAGCACCTCGCTCGCGTAGGTGGTATTGCCACCCTCGCTCGAACCCACCGTCAGGGTCAGCACATCGCTCGCCGACGTCGCCGACGTCGGCGCGATCACCACCAGCGACCCCAGATCCGCCACCGGTATCCCGGTGATCGAAGTCGAAGTGAAGGATGAGCCCGAGTGGGGGTCGACCACTCTCCAGCCGGGAGCCAGCCCGGTCAGCGTCGCACTCAGCGTGTCGTCGCTATCGTCCGACGTCGCCGAAAGTCCGCTCAGCGTGATCCCGGACGGGTTGCCGCTCCACCTGGTCGCGGTGCCGAAGGTCGGCAGCTCGGCCTGGCCGGTCGCCGATATCGTCAGCGCCGCCGAGCCTGTCGCCGTGGTGCCGTGTTCGCTCGACGTCACCGTCAGCGTCAGCGTGCCGCTCTCGCTGCCATTATCCGCCGTCTCGATCGCCAACGCCCCCAGATCGGCCGTCGGCAGGGTCACCACCCTGCCCGTCGCCGCGAGCGCCGCCGTCCCGTCAAAGAGCGTCCAGCCCGAGGGCAGACCCGAAAGCGTCGCCGTCGCGCCCAGCGTGTCGTCGCTATCCAGGGCCGTTACTCCGATCCCAGCCAGCGGGACCGTCACCGCCTCGAGGACGCTGAAACTCGTCGGCCCACTGAAGATCGGCAACTCGATCACGGTCACCGCAAAGCTCGTCGTCGCCGTCGCCGTCAGGACGCCGGTCGGCCCGGCTGCGCTCTCGCTCGCCGTCACCCCGAGCGTGAAGATCCCCGCCGACGGCGCCACCAGCACGAGGCTGCCCAGGCCACCCGAACCCACCGTCCAGGTGCCGGCCGCGATGCTCGCCGCGCCGTCGCCGCTCAGCGACCAGTCCGCCGGTACTCCGCTGATCGTCACGTTGCCCAGCGTATACTGGCTGTCCCTGGCCGCATCGGTGATTGCCAGCGCCACCGAGGCTTCATCCTCGCCGAGGAACGCGTCAGCCGCCGTCAACCGCGGCGGCTGGACGATCGTTACGCCCCTCCCAAGATCGCTGAACGCCGTAAATGTCTGGCCGGTATCATCGATGTACGTTCCCTCGACCCGGATCGCCAGGACATCCGCGTCCTCCGCCCGCACAACATAGGTCGGGGTTGTCACGTAGGTTAAGACTTCGCCGGAACTATAGGGGCTGAGCTGAACCGGGATGTCCCACCAGCCGCCGGAATAAAAGCGCTGCCAGTTAAAGGCCGGCGCTCCCGTAAAATCATCGGTGGTCACCAGACCGGATACGGTCAGCGTCGCACCCACCACCGGAGAACCGGCGATTGACGACAGCGACAGAGTCGCAGGTTCGTCGAGGACCGGGCCGGTCGAAGGGCTGTCCACGGTCGCCTGGGTGACCCCGCTACCGTCGACGAAGGCGGCCTCGACCCGGATCGCCGCGACGTTTTCGTCCTCCTCCCGCACGACATAGGTGGGCGTCGTCACAAAGGTTATGATTTCGCCGGGACTATATGGGCTGAGTTGGACAGGGATATTGAACCAGCTGCCGGCGTAAAACCGCTGCCAATGAAAAACGGTCGATCCGGTAAATCCGCCGGTGACGACCGCCGACGCGGTCAAGGTCGTGCCCTCGACCGGCGAACCGATGATGCTGACCGTTGGACTGATGGCGGCGGCCGCTGCCTCGGCCGCGCTCGACCCGGCGCCCGAGCCGACCGCGAGGGAGCCGCCATCGCTCGGCGCGACCACTACCAGCGCGCTGATGTCGCTTCCCACGGGCAACGATGGCGCAAGCGATCCTCCTGCGCTGCCGGTGCTGCTTGTCGTCAGGGTTAAGCTCGACAACGCCGCGAACCTGGTCGCCCCATCCTCCTGCACGACGAAGGTCGCGGAGGTGTCGAGCGAAGGATCGGAACTGACCGCGATCGGGATATCCCACCAGCCGCTCGATCCGCCCGCCGCCGAAGCTTCATCATTGCCGGCCGGCCCGGAGAGGGTCGGTGTCGCGGGATCGGTTGAAGAACCGGTGATCGGCGACAGCGACAAGTTCGCTGAATCGTCGCGCACCGAGTCGACCGAAGCGGTGCCAAACGTGTAGGTCTGCCCGGCAGCGTCTACCAGCGTGATCCCTACCGGTATCCCCGGGACACTGTTGTCCCCGCCCCGCTCGCCAACGATCGGCGAGGTCAGGCCCCTAAAGCTGTCGCTGTCGCCGTCGTCGCCAGTCATGCCCATCCCCGACAGCGCGATCGTCCCTTCCCCGCTGCCCGGGGATCGATGACGGCGAGCTTGAGGAGATCACGATACGGAGTGATGCAGGCGGAAATCATAAGCCCAACTTTGTCGAAACCAGAAACCATCGTTTCGCCGCGCAAGCCAGCGCATCCAGCTTAATATGCTGCGCAACAAAGCATGACTTAGGCACCCCAAACAAGGCAGTTTTTTAGGTTAATTCGCCATTTCAGGCTTAATTTTCCGAATGCCGTGACCACTCGAACTCGGCCCCCCGGGCGAACGGCTGTTCTGCTATTCGCGGACGACTACGCACGAGGTAACCAGGCACGGCAATCAGTCGATCGCGGTTGAGCCGAGACGTGTCAGGCGAGGGAATTCGCGGACGCGCCCGGCCCGCGGCTACTTCGGGCGCCCGCCGCCGGGGCTAGCGGGCTTGTTACTGGTCTGAGCGGGAAGCGGTCGGCCCCCCCGATGCCCGGCCCAATGCGCATGTCCCGCCTTCCACCAGCTATGGACACTGGATGTGAACCGGTTGAGGGAGGCCAGGAAATGTGAATGGTCGGTGCCGGTTCGAGGGATCTGAACATTGGCGCGTCCGGAACTTTGACTTCTCGCTGTTCCTTGCGTCTGCGTCTGCCACCGCCATCCGCCGTCGATCGTGCCCGAAATCACATAACGGTCGTAACCGTGACTGGCATTCCCGCCGGTAGCGACATTGCCGTTCGATGGCGGTGGCGGCGGCAACGGCGGCGGGATGCGCCAATTCGATTGCCCCTTCTGATGCCAAACCCACCCGCCCGTCGTACTCCCGGAAACAGCCAGACCAGCCGCGTTGCGAGCAGCACCGATGGCAACGTGACCTGATCCCGTGGCTGGCAGCTGGGGCAGCGGTGGCGGCGGTGGTGGCGGTGGCGGCGGCGGTGGTGGCGGCGGTGGCGGGGGTGGGGGCGGCGGGGGCGGAGGGGGTGGCGGGGGCGGGGGTGGCGGGGGGGGGGGGGGGGGGGGGGGGGGCGGGGGAGGGGGTGGTGGCGGCGGGGGGGGGGGTGGCGGGGGGGGTGGCGGCGGTGGAGGTGGCGGCGGAGGCGGTGGAGGCGGCGGAGGCGGTGGCG
>Ga0073928_10000203_pt1 | contig 144188 bp, 124 predicted proteins | sample PaiPotPPA55metaG_FD_76969 | JGI IMG/M metagenome (GOLD analysis project Ga0073928, IMG submission 76969) | Iron sulfur acid spring bacterial and archeal communities from Banff, Canada, to study Microbial Dark Matter (Phase II) - Paint Pots PPA... ... | reverse complement strand
TGCTACAGGTGCGGAGAAGCGTGTGGCGGAGACGCGAGCAAGCACCGAAAACCTTAAACGCGATTCGCCCAGTGGATATTCCGGAGTCATTGGCACAAGTTCTATGCCGCTACATAAAAGGAATAAAGGGGCACCTATTCACGACGAGAGCGGGACGTCTTCTGGACTCGCGCAATGTCCTGGATGTGTTGCAGCAAGCGGGAGGAGACAAGGCGGATACCACGCGTTCCGCCGCTTTCGTTTTGCGGTACTCCGCAAGGCGGGGGCGCCGGACGACCTCATCAAACTGTGGCCTCTACGCGGCGCAACTGCGGTACGACGAGACTTATCGGAGGGAATGGTGCGAGAAAGCTGGACTGGGATTTGAATTGGGCGAATTGGGCTATAAATTCGAATCACCAATTCGCCCGTCACTCGTTGCGTAAACCTGTGCTGAGACAGGTTTTAAAAATGGTTGCGGGGGTCAGATTTGAACTGACGACCTTCGGGTTATGAGCCCGACGAGCTACCAGGCTGCTCCACCCCGCATAAGTAGTGTAGCGAAGCTGCGAGATGGCGTCAAATTTTTATGAAATAAGTGGGTGCTACGGTTTTGCAGCCGCAGGGCGAAATTTTGCGGCCTGCTCGGGCTGATGCAACGCTTCATACTCGCTTGCCAAGTCCTGCCGCGCCATCTGAAGCCATTTTTGCGGCCCGCTACTCTTGCTGGAAAGGATTTGGTAGCCGCCCAGGCTCTCCGTCTCTGCTTCTGTGTAGCGGTGTTCCGCGGCCAGCGCGTCGCCAAGCCGAACTCGGCAGATGCCGACGTTCTGGTGATCGGCAGGCAGCGTTTGCGAATAGATTTGCAGCGCGTCATGAAATAACAGTTCGGCACGGGCGTATTCTTTTCGTTCCACGTAGACGCCCCCGAGATTGGACTCGGCGAGTCCAATCTGATAATGCTCTTCGCCGTAGACGGAGCGATAAATGTCAACGACACGGCTGAAGTCTGCTTCTGCTTCGTCCAGTTTTCGCTGCCGTATCGCGACGTTCCCCAGTTCATTGAGTGCGAACGCAACGCGCGGGTGCACCGGTCCGTATACGCGCTCCAGAATTGCCAGGGATTGCTTCAACAGATCGGCGGCTTCGTCGTAGCGTTTTTGATAAGTAAGCGATTGTCCAAGGATGGTCATCGCGTCCGCGGTTTCCGGATGAACTTTGCCATACCACGATTGCACAATGTCCAGCGCCTGGCGGTTGAATTGTTCGGCGCCGCTGTAGTTTCCTTTCTGGAATTGAATCGCTCCCAAATTGATGAGGGTGTCCGCCACCAGGGGATGGCGTTCACCGTAAAGTTTGCGATCGATGGTCAGCACTCGCTGATTCAAGGATTCTGAAATATCGTAGTGGCCGGCGTAAAAGTGCGAGTTCGCCAGTTCGGAGAGGCTGGCTGCAAGGTCCGCGGTGACGCTGCTGGGTTTAGATTGCAGCCGCACCGCCTCTTCAAGAACGGGAAAGGATTGATCATATCTACCGCGGTCTTCCAGCACCTTCCCAAGCGCAAAGGTAGCACGAGCCACGGCTGGATGGCTCGGCGGGAGATGGCGTTTGCTCATTTCCAGGCCATCGCGCGCCAACCGCTCGGCTTCCTCGTACTTGGCCTGATTGGCCCGCAGCAGTGCAGTTGCAGTCAGGCTTTCAGCCACGAAACGGTGGTCCGGGCCGTACAATCTTTTGCGTTGCTCCAGCGCCGTACCCAGCAAAATGTCTGCGCGATCAAATTTCCCTAGCTTCTGATAGATAACGCCGAGTGTCTGATACAACTCCGCTTGCATTTCAGGCTCTGCTCCGAGCGATTGCGCTTCCTGCACGCCGCGATCGAGAAGCGTGATTACGCGTAGGTCGTCGGATGGACCGGCAGCTTCGTCGCCACCCTGAAAGAGATTGACCATGAAGCGTTGCACGCGTTGCGTGCGCGCCGCTTCGCCGACCGCCGCGTTGCGGGCGATGGCCAGGCGGACTGTGAAAAAAATCACCAGACCGGCAACGATTGCAAATACGCTAGCGGCCGCAAGCACGCTTTTTCGGTTGCGCACCACAAATTTCCGAATGCGATAGCTCGCGGTGTCTGCCCTGGCATCGAGTGGCTCCTGTTTCAAAAAATGATCGGCATCGCGCAACAGCGCCTCGACCGAAGCGTAGCGCCGTTGCGTATCTTTGTGCAGCGCCGTGAGGCACAGCACATCCAGGTCGGCCCACGCGGACTTTCCGACGCCAGGAATATGAATGGTTGGCGCGTTCGGCGCGGTCATTTTTTGCGCGGCTACGGATGGCTTTTCCGCATCCTGTTGCCTCAGAACTTTTTCCCCCTGCGCGGGTGTGCGATCCGATAGATTGAACGGCAGTTTGCCGCTAAGCAGTTCGTAAAGAATCACTCCCAGCGAGTACACGTCGGTCTGAATGCCTACTTGCTCGCCACGAATTTGCTCGGGCGACGCATAGGCTGGGGTCATCAACCGTAACCCTGTCATGGTCTGGTCCACGGCTTCGCCGAGATTTTCCAGATGCTTGGCGATGCCGAAATCCAGCAGGCGAACCGTGCCATCGTTTTTGACAAGAATATTGGAAGGTTTCAGGTCGCGATGAATCACGGCGTGCTGGTGCGCGTAGACCACCGCCTCACAGACCGCGCGAAAAAGATTCAGCCGTTCGTCGACTGAACACGAATGTGCATTGCAATATTCCACAAGCGGCACACCTTCTACATATTCCATTACAAAAAAGGGAGTTCCGTCCGGCGTGGTGTCCGCGTCGTATAAGCGCGCGATGAATGAATGATTCAGCTGCGCGAGCGTGCGCTGCTCGACGGCAAACCGTTCGCGCCGCGCTGGAGAAAGCCACGCATCGCGCAGAATTTTGATCGCGACCTGATTTTCCAGATCCTCGCGTTCTGCAAGATACACAACTCCCATTCCGCCGTGGCCCAGCACTTTTTTCAGCCGATACCGTCCAAACTCCTTCAGGGGAAGGGAAGTCTCAGCATCATCTTGCAGGATTTCGTGCGCCACCTGAGCGACCTTGCGGTCCAGAAGCGAAGCGCCCGCCGCGTCCTCTTGCAGGAGCGCTAGGACTTCGCCAATGAGAATTTCATCATCGCCGCAGCGACTTTTCAGGCAGACGCGCTGCTCGTCCGCAGCCAAGTCGGCCACTTCATGAAAAAGAACCTGGATTTTTTGCCAGCGTGCTCCGTCCATCGTCAGTCCTCACGCTTGCAGAAGTTCATGAGCCAGCCAGGCTTTCGCCGCTCGCCAGTCTCTCAGAACCGTGGCTTCCGATACGCTCAACAAATTTGCAATCTCGGGGATGTCCAGCCCGCCAAAAAATCGACTTTCCACCATCACCGCCTGGCGAGGATTCATGCGGGCCAGATCGTCCAGAGCTCTGTCCAACTGCAACAAGTCCCGGCCGCCGCTTGGTGGCTTTTGCAGCGATTCGTCAAAGGTAACAGTCACTTCAACCCCGCCGCCTCGCTTGCCGGCATTGCGGCGGCGCGCAGCCTCGACCAACAACTGGCGCATGGCGCGCGCGGCGATGCGTTTGAAGTGCAGCTTGGAGGTGGTAGCCAGTTGGCGCGAATCGGCAAGTTTCAGCCAAGCTTCGTTGACCAGTGCAGTTGGACTCAACGTCGCGCTCGGGTCTCCGCGCCTTACCGAGGATGCCAGGCGGCGCAGTTCCTCGTAAGTGACGCTAAACAATTGGTCCAATGCCTGGCGGTCCGCAGCGGGCATCCCGTCTGTATCCAGTTCAGGTCGTGCTGCCGCGCGTGAATTTCTTGCTCCCATGACGGTTTTTCTTGCACTTTTGCGCAATGCGTAGTGGATAGGCGCATCGCGTGTTCCCGACGGCATCGGGCGCTTGGCGCATTGTCGGCGGGGGGTAGGGTAGCACTCACGGGATGCCTAGACAACGCGAACATGATTACTCCTGATTACTCCCGAACGTCCTCAGCATTTATTGTGAACATAAGGTTCGTTTTGGACTTTGCCAGGACCGCGAGTCTTTCCCAGGAGGCTAGCAATGGTACGTTTCAACGGACACGAGAGCCGAACTAAGAGCATCTTGCTGTTAATTATTTTGTTTTCAATGGCCGGTTTCGCAGTAGCTCAGCAGCAGCCATCCAAATCTGCACCTGCACCGAAACCTGCCGCCGCACCCAGGCCAGCGGCGGCAGCTAGACCGGCTGCGGCAGCTAAACCAGCTGCTCGTCCGGTTGCCGGCGCATCTCGGCCAGCGGCCAACGCTTCGCGACCCGGCGCACCAGGTGGCGCCAAGCCGGGCGCAGCAACGGCGGGAAAGCCAGGCGCTACAACTGGCGCCAGACCAGGGACTTCCGCTGCCACCCGAACAGGAACTGCGGGCGGTGCCAAACCGGGAGCTTCTGCTGGAGCTAAACCCGGGAATTCTGCTGCGGCCAAACCGGGCGGTGCGGCTGGCACTAAGGCAGAAGCAACCACTGGAGCCAGGGGCGGAGCAGCGGGAGCACGGCCAGGCACAGCGGCAGGTGGCAAAGTGAGCGGAGCCACACCGAGCAAGGGTGCAGGACGTCCTGCAGGCGGGACTTCCAAGGTCACGGCGAAGGGAAATACCCACAACTTCAACGCTGGTGGTAAGAAAGTGAGCGTCGAGACCAAGAGTGGCACCCGCGCGAATCTCGATCGCAACGGCCGGGTGAGCACCATTCACACCAAGAGCGGTATGACCATTAATCACGGCGCACACGGCGAACGCCGTTTTGAAACGCGGCGCGCGGATGGTACCCGCGTGGTCGGATATGGACGCGGCCGTGGCTACGCTGAACGCGGATACTATCGCGGCGGCCATCCCTACATGCGCCGCAGTTACTATTACGGCGGCCGCAGCTATGCTTACGCTTATCGCGGTTACTACTACGGCGGGCGTCCATATTACGGCTACGTTCCGGCCGTGTACTACGGTCCGGCCTACTACGGCTGGGCTTATAATCCGTGGCCCGCTCCTGTTGCTTACGGCTGGGGTTGGGGCGGCTCCCCCTGGTATGGGTACTATGGCGGCTACTTTGCTCCCGCTCCGGTTTATCCCTACCCAGCACTTTGGCTTACTGACTACCTGCTAGCGGCCAACTTGCAGGCCGCGTACGAAGCACAGGCTGCCGCAGGTGCACTGAACGTTCCGACGGAGGACGGTCAGCCAGCTTGGGGAGGCGGAGACGAAGCTCCGACGACGCTTACTCCTGAGCTGAAAGAAAAGATCGCGCAAGAAATAAAAATGCAAATCGCGGAGGAAAAGGAAGCCGCTGCGCATCCTGATCCTGCAGCGTCAGCGCCGGTCAGTAGCACGCCGCCGAGCGGCGACCAGAAAGGTCCAGACGAAACGCCGGCCGCGCTTGACCCCAACCATCGAATCTTTGTGGTGTCCCAGGTCGTGAGCTCGACCAATCCTGACAGCACCGAATGCTCGCTCAGCCCGGGCGATATACTCTCTCGTGTTGACGATACTCCGGATGCCGACAACAACGTGAAGGTACTCGTCGCCAGCAGCCAGAAGAACGACTGCGCGGCCGGGTCACAAGTTCCTGTAAGCCTGCAAGACCTTCAGGACATGCACAACGACTTCCGGGCCAAGATTAGCGAAGGCCTGGGAAAGCTCGCCGAAAATCAGGGGAAGAATGGCATACCCAAAGGTCCGCCAGCCGCTTCCAAGCCCAATCCAGCCGGACAAGCGCAGGCCGATCTTACCGTAGCCGATACCCTGAAGGCCCAAGAGGGCGAAGCCGGCCAAGCCGAGAAGGAAGTGCAGGACGCCGCTTCTGACGGCGGCGGCGACTAACAAACTGGGTGACGGAGGAGCGCCGCAGGGGAACGTCACCTGGTCCTGCTGTCGTTCCCCGCGCTTGATTCGAGAGCGAATCTGGTTGAAACCGAATTGACAAAAACAAAATTTCTCTGCGCGGTAAAGACATCGGAAAAAAGGAGTTCGCAATGAGCGGGAAAGCTTGCAGAACGTTAAAGGCAGTAGCAGTAATTATCGCCGGTCTGCTTCCGGCGGGCATCGCCAGCGCCCAAGGCGGAGCCGATTCCCTGGAAAGCCAGCTCGCGGCAAAGTATAAAGTCGCCAAAATTGGCCAGGATTCCAGCGGCATTTCGGTGACCGATCCGGGCACCGTGCTGGTCATTAAAAAAGGTGGAATTCTAAGCGTGACTTCTTCAAACATGGTGGTAATTCCGAGCTACGTAAAAGATGGCCAGGTGCACAGCGCCAACGGCAATGCCATGGCGGGAGTCAGTAAACTGCTGAAATGGAAAAATGTTTCTGACCCCACCGGTTCGACCACCGCCGAAACGAAGTTCCTGACGATTGGCGAAAAAGTTTATGTCTCCAAGATCGAGATCAATCGCAAGGACTCCAAAGTTTCGATGGCCATCATCGAGTGCGACTCCTGCAATTCAGTGCAGGATGCCTCGCAACGAAAAGCCCAAGTAGTTTTTCAATTCCCGAAAGATTATTTGGCCGGAGCCGATGGCGGGCAGGTCTCTGACGTGATCAGCCAAGTCCTTGAAATACAACCCGAGGAATCTGCACAGCAAGATCAGCCACAGGACGCACAGGGCGCCCAAGGTCAGCAGCAGGCGCAACAGCCGGAAGCGCCGGCGCAGCCTCCGCCGACGATTCAACTCGGTCAGACTATGGATGAGGTCAAGGGCCTGCTGGGCGAGCCCACAAAGGTCGTCAATCTGGGCGTCAAGCAAATCTACATCTACAAGGATATGAAGGTGGTATTCCTAAGAGGTAAAGTCGCGGACGTGCAGTAAAACACGCGCGGTTAGACGGTTGATGGCAAATTACCAGGTGTTATAAGCCGTGTTTTCGAACGGTGATACCTTGTCAGACGCCGAATGTACGTCAGTGATCCCCGAACTCGCCTGATCGGGAGTCAAGACCACCGAATCCACCACGGGAACCCAGTCCTTGGCATTGGTAATCGGGTCCGTCGGAATTACGTGCAAATACTGCGGCGCCAGATCATCCAGTGATTGCGGCGCGGCTTGCTTGTCCATCGTGAAGTTGTCGATGGCTTTGCGCATGTCCTGTAAATCCGTTTTCAATACAGTCTCTCTGGCGCGCAGTACCGACCGCGTGTAATTTCCAGCCGCGATGCCGATCAGGATCAAAATGATGGCCATCACGATCATCAGTTCGATAAGCGTAAAGCCGCGGTTAGCGTTGCGCGCATTGCGTCGCGCCGTCAACGCAAAAAGTGAACTGCAATTTTCGTTTCTGTTCATCGCTCACCAATCCGAATACTTGGTTCCGTCCAAGGCTGTCGCCTGAGACTTTGAATAAACATCGAAAACATTTTTTCCGCCCCAACTCGTGGAATCTGGATCATCTTGCACGGCGCGCAATCCCCATTCAGCCTGGCCGGTTATCGGATCCACGGGAATCTTGCGCAGAAAGCGAATTTTTTTGTCCGCGCCGGCGCCCAGTTGCACGCCCTTCACCAGTGTTTCCAGGTCCGGCGGATATCCTTCGCTGCCCACTTCCACGCGAATCTGATTTTTGTCCGCGGCGTCTTTGTAGCGGTCAATCGCGTCCTTCATTTCCCGCAGGTCGCGGCGCAGCTCCGTTTCCTTGCCACGAACAATCGAGTAGCGAGCCACCGGCAAAGCCGCCGAAGCCAAAATAATCAAGATCGAGCAGGCGATGATCAACTCCAGAAGCGTCATCCCGGTTTCTGATTTTCGCCGCGTGAGTTTACGCTTTGTTCGGTTCATTTTTGTGTCTTCCGAGGTTTCGGAATCGTGCTTTGTCACTGCCGGCTTACTGCTTCACTTGAATCGTAGCTTCGCCCGTTATCAGCGGCAATGGCTTTTGCTGGGAGTCCTTGGCGTTCACCTGCACAATCGAAAGGTTGGTGTTCCCTGGCTTCAGGGCTTTCACGACTAGTCCCAAAAGGGTGCCGCTGCCGCTGACGCCCGGCGTATTTGGCTGGCGTGTTGCCGCAATCATCAGTTGGCCCTTACTCTCGTCGCCGCCTTTGACAATGGCAATCTCCTGATTGCCGCTGGACAGGAATCCGCCGTGCTGAATGTCTTGCACGCTGATCACTGTCGGATCGAATTGCAGAATCATTGGGATCGAATAGAGATCAGTGACATTGTCAACGGAGATGCCCAGGGTTGTGGTTTGCCCGGGCGCGAGACTTACGGTCTGCGGGTCGAAGCGCAGGCGCGCCCCTTGAACGTTCGCGCCGCCAGTTTGATCCGTCGCGGTCGAGCTAATTCCCGCAGCGGGACTTTGCTGCCCAGGAGCCTGTGCGGAAGGCGTCTGTTGCGCTGGAACCTGCGGTGGCGGAACAGCACTGGGAGTGCGAGTATCGCGGTCGCGCCGCGTCGTAATATTCTGTTCAACGCCAGTGGAAATGGGCCTCAGGTTCGCCCGGGTCCAGTCCGGCATGCGCACGATGCGCGGGATCAGCACGATCAACACGTCATTTTCCGTCTGATGGTTGTTATTGTCCGCTGTCAGATACTTGATGAAGGGAATTTGCGCAAATCCGGGCCAGCCGTTCACGGTCTTGCTGTCGATCTTTTCAAACAATCCGCCAAGAATGTTTACTTCGCCTTCGCGCAGACGTATCTCGTGCTCAATTTTGCGTTGTCCAATAACCGGCTGCTGAATTCCTCCGATGGTCGCAAAACTATTCACCTGCGACACTTCGATGGAAACTTTCAGGCTCACTTCGTGGTTGGGATGCACGCGTGGCGTGATGTTCACGTTTACGCCGACGTCCAGGTAGGTGAATTGCGTATTCACCAACGGATTCACTGAGGTCGTTCCTACGCCTACGCCGGCCTGGAAGCTGCCGGTTGCGATGGGCACGCGGCTGCCCACGTTCAACTTCGCAGGCTGGCCATCGATGGATCGGATTTCCGGATTTTGAATGATTTTGGTAGCCGAATCGGTCAGAAGGAAATTTGCCGTGGCGCCCGGCAACGTCACGTTATAGTCGGCCGCCCCGAAATGAAAACCTTTGAGCGGAATTGAGTTGGGAGTTGCAGGGGGGGTGCTGCCCGCGGTCGGCGTCGTGGGTGTCGTCGTGCCAGGCGTTTGAAAGTTTATTGACGCCGACTGGCCCGGGAATATTCCCAGATCCCGCAGCCGGTCGGTGCTGGCCGAAAGCACTTCCACTTGGATCACTACTTCCGGCTTGGCCTTGTCGATATCCTTCAGCAGCTTGCGTGCAATCGCCAGCTTGTCCGCGGTGTCCCGCACGATGATCGCGTTCTGCGAATTCAGTTGCTGCACTTTGGTCAGGTTCAACACCTGCCGCAGTCCATTGGTAATTTCCGTCAAATCCTGCGATTGCACGGTATTTGACAGGTAAAACGTCTCCACCAGCTGCTCGTCGTAGTCCTTGTGCTTCTGCGTGGTTTCTTGCGCAACGAAAATAATGTTTTCCGTGATGGGCTTAAAAAATGTCTTGCTCTGCAAACAGACGATATCCAGTGCCTGTTGCAGCGTCAGATTGTTCAAATCCACTGAAATGCGGCGGGCCGGGAGATCAGGGTCGTAGGTAATCGTAATGCCTGCCAGTTTACCGATGGTGTCAAAAATGATCTTGACGTCATTGGTCATTTTTAGGCTGATCGAGGTATTGGGAAGGGGCTTCAGCTCCGGAGCCGATGAAGCCAGTTCGGAGTCACTTCCGCTATCCTCCATGTCGAGGGCTTGCTGGTCCTGTTTGTGCGCGAGGTCATTGATCTGATCCAACGTCCGGCGCAATTCTTGCAATGCAATTGGACTGGAAGGATCAATCGTCGAGGCATGTTGAAATTCCGCGGCGGCAGTCTGCAGGTCGCCTTTTTCCCGCAGCGCTACGCCCTTCTTAATGTGCCACTCGCCCGCTTCAAACCTTATCTGATTTACTTTGATCCTGATGGAGGCATTATTGGGATTGACCGCCAGAGCCTTCTGGTAGTACGCAAGGGCGCTGTCATAATCCTGAATATTTTCTGCTTTTTGCCCGGCAGTGTACTGCTGGGTGCTTTTGGGGCAGCCTGCGGCCAGCAAGCACGTCCCAACACACAAAACAAGTTTCCCCCAACTCCGCATGCACTCTCCGTGAAAAGCCACGCCTCGACGAAACCGGCTTTACTCTAGCATTGGCTTAGAGGCTCGACAAGAAGTCTTGGGTTGGCTGTCCTGCAATCAGTAACGCCTTTTAATCTAATGTTATAGTGGAGGCCTGTGGCCAAACCTGCCAAAAAACCGGTGCAATCCGCCAATAAAGCTGGCGAACTTGTAGTCGCGCAAAATCGCGCCGCCGGCTACAACTATCACCTGCTGGAGCGTATGGAGGCGGGGATCGTCCTTCATGGCACCGAAGTAAAAGCCTTGCGCGAAGGCAAAGCCAACATTCGCGATGCGTTCGTGGATTTTAAACCTAGCGGCCCCTGGCTCGTCAACGCCCATATTGCACAATATCTGGCCGGCGGCCCGTGGAATCACGAACCTCTCGGCAACCGCAAACTGCTTCTGCACAAGAACGAGATTCACAAATGGGCTGGCCGTACTCAATCAAAGGGATTAACCGTCATTCCCTTGCGGATTTACTTCCGCGATGGCATTGCCAAGTGCGAAATCGCCCTGGCGCAGGGCAAAAAAGTGTGGGACCGCCGCCAGGACGAACGCAACAAGGAAGCCCGCAGGGAAGCGGAATCAGCGATGTATCGCAACCGGAGGCGATAAACTAAAGTCATGCAAATCACGTTAGAGTCCAAGCCGTTCGCGCAACTCGAAGCTGATGCGCTCGTCACCTACATCTTCGAGGAAAGCGACCCCATCCAGGGACGCGTTTCAGAAATCGATGCCGCCACGAATGGCTTGTTGAAAAAGATTGCCGGCAGCGGCGAATCGACCGGCAAAACGCTCGAATTCACTCTGATTCATGCGCCCGCTGGCCTGAAAGCCAGTCGTTTGTTGCTGGTTGGAGCAGGGAAGCGCGCACAATTTTCTGGCGCCACGCTGCGCAAAGTTGCCGGAGCCGCGCTGCGCTACCTTAAGTCCCGCTCTATCAAGAATTTTGCGTTTCTGGCGCGCGAAGATGCTGCCAATCCCGATACCGCGCAGGCTCTGGCCGAAGGCTTCATCACCGGCAACTTCGAAACCGATAAATACAAAACGGAAAAGAAAAACGGCAAGGAAATTGACGCGGTTCGAATCGCTGGTTATTCCGAGTCTGAAAAATCCGCCGGCGAAAAAGGCTTGGCTGCCGGGAAAATAATCGCCGAATCGCAAAATTTTGCGCGCGACCTGGTCAATGAACCCTCCAACAAGCTCACGCCAAAGATTTTGGCCGAGCGCGCTGAAGCCATGGCCAAAGAAGCCGGCCTAGCAGTTGAAATTCTCGATGAAAAGAAAATTGCCGACTTGAAAATGGGCGCTATCTTGAGCGTCTCGCAAGGCAGCGTTGAACCGCCTCGCGTCATCGTCACTACCTACACGCCTGCCAACGCCAAGCCCGGCGCTCCGGTTATCGGCCTTGTTGGAAAGGCTGTCACCTTCGACACCGGAGGCATTTCCATCAAACCCGCCGACGGGATGGAAAAAATGAAATATGACATGGCGGGCGGCGCCACCATGCTTGGTGTGATTCGCGCACTCGCCGCCCTAAAGCCCAATGTAAAAGTGATTTGCGTCGTGCCGTCCACGGAAAATATGCCCGGCGGTAAAGCACAAAAGCCCGGCGACATCCAAACCGCCATGTCCGGCAAGACCATTGAAGTTCTGAACACCGACGCCGAAGGCCGCCTTATTCTTGCCGACGCCATTCACTACGCCAAACAGCTCGGTGTAACCCACATCGTGGACGCTGCAACCCTCACCGGTGCCATCGTCGTCGCGCTGGCTAATATAAATGTAGGTGTGTTCGGCTCCGACCAAGCCTGGACAGACAAACTCCTCGCCAGCGCCAAAGCTGCCGGCGAAAAAATGTGGCCCATGCCCATGGACGACGAGTATCGCGAATTCATCAAAGGCAGCTTCGCTGACCTTCAGAACATCGGAAGCGGCAAAGGCGGTGGCTCCATCACCGGCGCATGGTTCATTCGCGAATTTGCCGGCGACACGCCGTGGATTCACCTCGACATCGCAGGCACCGCCTGGAACGACGACGCCAAACCCTGGCTAGCCAAAGGCCCCACCGGCGTAGCCCTCCGCACCCTAGTCCACTTAGTTCAGTCGTTCTAAGCAGTGAGCGGCGTCACCTGTTGGCGCTTGGATTTGCCTTAACTTCACGAGCAATCACACGTTTTTCGTCAGAGAGCCAAGCGTGGACGAAACTCTACACTTTTCCGCGACGCCGGACTGCCTCGACGACTTCGCGAATCGCTTTCGCTGCATCGCCGGGCGCCGCAAGGTTCATGTTGTGCCCACAATGGACGATGACCTGTCTGCTGTTGCTTGAAAGCAGAACCAGCTTCACTTGACCCTCTTTACGCTCTTTCTCCATTCGTACGGCGGGAATATCGGAATCAGCGTCACTGTAACCGCCGTCCGCCCGTGAAAGGACAATGAGAGGAATCGTGCCTAATGTTCCTGTCTGTGGCGCGGCCAACCACTTCGCAAAATACTCTCCGGACCACTCGGTTTCGCTATTTTCTGCGTCGTAAACTCCCGGCAGTAGCTGCGCCCAGAGATGCATCTTCTGTTCGTTTGGAGGAAGAACCTTGTATATCGGATCGAGAGTCTTCAGTTCTTGTGGTAGGTCTTCCACCCGCACTGTCGGTTTGTCCGCCGCACTTAACTCCTCGCGTGGCGTGGGAATATTTGTGCGTTTGGCACCAGCACCCAGGCGGATGGTCTTTTTGTTGCCGATGCCGACTCGCAGACCTTCATGCGCTGCGTTTACCAGCACCATCCCCGCCACGTCCGGCGGATTAGTGAGGGCATCGTTCTTTGCCACCGGGCCACCGTAGGAGTGTCCTACGAGCACGAACGAGCCACGCTCACCGAGTTGCAAAAGTGCATCCCGCAGCGCAACGTTCAACTGTGCAAGTGTGCGCGGCTTGGGCCCGGCATCGCTCCAGGCATATCCGGCACGATCGTAAGTGCAGATGCGCGTGAACGCAGAAACCCGAGACTGCACGAGAGTCCAGTCCAGGGAAAAATCCCCCAAGCCATTCTCCACCACACAACCGTAGGGCGGCCTTTCCCAGTACCGTTCACATGCAGCCGGTGGCCGCCCAGATCCACAAGTTTCCCGGGCGGTTTGGGGTCCGAAGTACTGGCCGCAACAACGGAGCAGGCGCTGAGGATGATCGCGCAAATGTACTTTAGTGGTTTGCAGACCGGGGGCGTCGCATTGAGCCGGACTGGCCCAGGCAAGTCCATTTTTCTGCCCCCCCGCTCCACCTTCGACGTAGTTTGACTTTTGCGGTTAGCAACGATGGGGCGCTTATGAGACAGGCTTTAGCACGTCGCCACATAAACGCGCTGAACTCTATTATCAAGAGTCTGGACGTTAGCGTTTACCAACAGGTTGCTGATGCCAAGCTACATTCTCTCTGGCGCTTCAATTCCCAGCAGGGAAAGCGCTTTGACCAACTGACGCTCCACCACTTCTGTGAGTGCCAACAAAAATGCGCGCTTCTCCGCATCCGTCTCCGACAAAATATGGTGCTGGTGATAGAAATTGTTGAATGCCTGCGCCAGTTGAAACGCATACTTCGCCACAAACGCCGGTTCTTGCGCTCCAATCGCCGCGTCGCTCGCATAGTCCAACATCCCCGCCTGCAACAACAATTCCCACAATCCCGAGCCCTCCGCGCCAGTTAGGAATTTCACTACGGCTTCCGCGCTGACCCTGCCTGCCTCCGCGTCGGACCCTTTGCGCCGAATCCCGCGAATCCGCACCACCGCATATTGGCAGTACGGTCCGGTCTCGCCTTCGAAGCTCAATGCATCCTCAAAATCAAACGCGATAATCGTATTGCGCGTAAACTTCAGCAGAAAAAATCGCAGCGCGCCGATTGCGATCTTGTGCGCTGTCGCCGACTTTTCCCCCTCGGCCATGTCCACGTGCCGCTTGGTCACTTCCGCTAGCGTAGCTTCTTCCAACTTGGTGATCAGGTCATCCGCTTTCACGCCGAAGCCCTTGCGCCCGCTCACTTCCACATATGGCTTCTTGGCATCATCTTCATTCAACTCGTAACCAAGCTCTGCAGCGCAGCGCGGCGTCAGCGCCACAATCTCATACGAAAAATGAATCGAATTCGTCGCTTCCTTCGCATGCCCCAGCCCGCGCAATCCCTGCGCCACCACGTCCTGCAAATACGATTGCCGCGTATCGATCACGTTGTAAACGCGCGCCGCAGGCTCCCCAAAATGCGGCGCGGCAGGATCATCGGCGTCCGTAGTCGTTGTCCATATGGTCTCGCCCGCAGGCGCATCCATCCACCGCTTGTAGTGAAAATCCTTTCCCAACAATCCAAATTTCCAAAGCTGGTAGGCAATATCCTTCCCGACGTAAGTCACCGTCCCATTGGAACGCACAATAATTTTGTCCTGCCGGTTGTCGTCGGAAGCTTCACTATCGGCCGCGAAATTCGCGGAGTCTTTTCCCTTCGCCTCCTTAACCTCCTTTTCCTCTCGCATAATCCAGCAGCCCGCCATCTTCCCGGTAGTTGCCAGTTCGATCGCCTCCGCCTCTTGCAATTTCGCAAACGCCGCATCCCAAAACTTCAAATGCAAAATCTCGCTCTCCCTTGCCAGCAATTCGTAAGAAATTCCCAGCCGCTTCATCGTCCGCAAATGGAATCCGACAATCGCGTCCGCAATAATCGTGCCCATCTCCGCCGCTTCGCCGTGACCCTCTTCGATGGCCCGCAATGTCGCGCCGCGCAGTAGCGCGCTCTGTGCCTTGTCTTGGTCGTAAAACTGCGTCACTCGCGCATACAAATCCCAGCACAGATAATCAAATCCCGGCTGCGCAGCCATAATCCGAACTTCAGCCACGCTCTTTTTCTCCATCTGCAGAAACCCAATCACCACATCCGCCACTTGCACGCCAGTATTATCGATGTAGTTCTGCACCTGCACTCGCTCGCCCGCGTCGCGCAAGATCCGCGCAATCGTGTCCCCCAGCACCGCGTTTCGCATGTGCCCAATGTGCGCCGCTTTATTCGGGTTAATACTGGTGTGCTCGACGATGACTTTCTTCTTGTTCGAGGTTTCTCCGCGCACCTCTGTGTCGGTGTTTGCATGCGCATCAGCCCAAAACACGCCGCGATCGAGAAATATGTTCAAATATCCCGCGCCAGCAACTTCTACCCGCAAAACCCCTGCCACCTTTGGCAAACTTGTCGCGATCTCCTGCGCAATCTGCCGCGGCGCGCGCTTCAGCCGTTTCGCCAACTCAAAACAAACCGGCGATGCCGCTTCACCCATTTCCAATTTCGGCGGCTTCTCCAGCGCAATTGCCATCTCCACACCATACTGCGCGAGGATATGTCCGGCCAGCGTTTGCTTCAGCTTCTGCAGCAGGGTTAAATACACGTCGCCTCAGTTTCCCGGGAATCAAGAATCACACAGTATAGAAAATGCTAGAAATGCGGTCAAAGTAAGGCGCCTCCGCCGCAATCGCACGGTTTGACACGCTTTTCTGCCGCCGATAGTATCAACAAGGAATGATTCGTTTCTTGTTTGTGAAGCATGACAAAACTTGCCTATTTCGATTGTTTTAGCGGGATCAGCGGAGACATGACGCTCGGCGCACTGGTCGACGCAGGCTACGACGTTGCACTCTTGCGCTCAGGGTTGCAGGCCCTGCACGTCCCTGGCTGGACCATCTCCTCCGAAAAAGTTTGGAAAAACGGTATGTCCGCCACGTTCGTCCGCGTTACAACTGAAGACCAGACCAAGCACCGTAGCCTCTCGGCAATTCTCGAAATTTTCGATAAATCGCAACTATCCAGTTCCGTCAGAAAGGGCGCCACCGCGATTTTTCGTAAGCTCGGCGAAGCCGAAGCCTCGGTTCATGATGTTCCGCTGGAAACAATTCATTTTCACGAAGTTGGTGCGGTAGACGCCATCGTGGACATTGTCGGCGCCTGCATCGGATTCGAATCGCTGGGCATCCAGAAATTCGCCTGCTCTCCGCTGAATGTCGGCGGCGGAACCGCCGAGATGGCCCACGGCATTTTGCCGGTGCCCGCTCCGGCCACTGCCAAATTATTGCAAGGCAAGCCAACTTATTCGAACGGCGTGCAACGGGAGCTGGTCACGCCCACCGGCGCAGCTATCGTCGCCACGCTCTGCGACGCCTTCGGCCCGCAACCGGCCATGAGCGTGGCTTCTATTGGATATGGTGCAGGCAGCGCCGATCTCGGAGGCCAGCCCAACGTCCTTCGCATCATGATCGGCGAAGCCGCCGAAAAAGTCGTTCCCGGCTTCGACGAACAGATTTCCGTCATCGAAGCCAATCTCGACGACATGAACCCACAAATCTACGGCTACTTCCAGGAAAAAGCTCTGGCCGCAGGCGCGCTCGATGTCTACACCACGCCGGTGCAAATGAAAAAGAATCGCCCGGGCACGCTACTCACTCTGCTTTGCAAGCCGCAAGATACGAACGCCTTAATGGCGCTCATCTTTGCCGAAACGACTACCTTCGGCGCGCGTACTTATAGCGCGCAGCGTCGCACGCTTCCACGCGAATCCGTAAGTGTGCATACGCAATACGGCGACGTCCGCATCAAACTCTCGCGTGTCGACGGCCTCATCCAGCATGTCGCACCCGAATTCGAAGACTGCCGCAAACTGGCCGTGGAAAAAAACGTCCCGCTTCAACGCGTCATCAGCGATGCCCTTCGCGCATACGAAGGAAACCTGTAAACTAGTTTGACTTCGGCTGGAATCACAATCAGCGTCGCAGACGTTTTTTTGATTTGTGTCATGCTGAGAACATATAACTTGCTATTTAAATATGCCCGCTAAACAAAAATTTTATCTGACGACGCCGATCTACTACACGAACGGCCTGCCGCACATCGGCCACACCTACACCACCGTCGTCGCCGATGTCATCCGCCGCTACAAACGTATGCGCGGCTACGAAGTTGTCATGACTACCGGCACCGACGAACACGGCGTCAATGTCGAACGCGCCGCTAAAAAAGCCGGCGTCCCCGAATCCGAATTCGTAGCCAAAATGGCCGACGCCTGGCGCGCCTTGTGGGACGAACTCGGCCTGCCCGCCGAAGAATTCGTGCGCACCACCGATCTTCGCCACGTGCGCACGGTGCAATGGCTCTTCAAACTCTTCCGCGAAAACGGCTACGTCTACAAAGGTCATTACACCGGCCAATACTGCATCTACGACAACGCTTTCGTGAACGACGCCAAACCCGGCGACAATTGTCCCGACTGCGGCCGCCCGACTGAAACCCTCACCGAAGAAAACTATTTCTTCAAGCTTTCCGCTTTCCAGAAACCACTGCTCGATTTCTACAAGAAGAATCCCGATTTCATCCAGCCTGAAAGTCGCAAAAACGAAATCGTCAGCTTCGTCGAAGGTGGCCTGAAAGATCTCAGCATCACCCGCACCACCCTCCGCTGGGGAATTCCGGTTCCCGGCGAAGAGCCACATGTGTTTTACGTTTGGTTTGACGCGCTCACCGCGTACCTCAGCGCCGTCGGCGGCCCCGAGTACGAAAAGCGCGGCATGTGGCCCGCCGATCTCCATCTCGTCGGCAAAGACATCATCCGTTTTCACACCGTTTACTGGCCCGCATTCCTGATGGCCGCCATGCTTCCAATTCCCAAACAAGTTTGGGCGCACGGCTGGTTTCTGATGGACGCTAGCAAAATGAGCAAGTCCAAAGGCAATGTAGTTCTCCCACGGCCCATCGCCAACATGCTTGGCATGGACGCCCTTCGCTACTTTCTATTGCGCGAAGTCGTTTTCGGCCAGGACGGTAATTTCAGCTACGACGCCCTGGTCACCCGCTATAACAGCGATCTCGCCAACGGCCTCGGCAATCTTGCCAGCCGCACTGCCGCCATGATCGAAAAGAATTTCGCCGGTAAAATTCCGAAAGCAGGGAAGCTCGAGCCACAAGACGAAAGCCTGGCGCGCGAAACGCAAACCGCCATCGGCGACGTGCTCGACTATTTCGAAAAACTGAATTTTGCGCGTGCGCTCGAATCGCTCTGGACCGTTATCGCCACCGCCGACAAATATCTCACCACGGAAAAGCCGTGGGCACTCGGCGATTCCGAAGGCGATACACAACGCAAAGCCACAGTCCTAGCCACCACCGCGGAACTTCTCCGCATCGTCAGTGTTCTGGCGCATCCAGTTCTTCCGGACAGCACCACAAAAATCTGGACGCTCCTTGGTCAGCCCGGCTCGGTCTCCGCCGCTGAACTAGACGGCCTGCGCTGGGGACAATTAACCACCGGTGTGCCGCTTGGCAAGCCGCAGACTTTATTTCCGCGTGTAGAAAAATCCGAAGCAATTGAGAGGATCGAATCCATGGCCAACGAAGAACTCAATCCAACCGCACCACCTGCACCCGCTCCAGCAGTGGCTTCCAGCGCAACCGCAGGTGCGGCGACCGCTGCCGCGCCCGCCGCCAGCGAAAAAATCGGCATCGAAGACTTCGCCAAAGTCGAAATGCGCGTCGGCCAGATCAAAACCGCCGAACGCATCGTCGGCGCCGACAAGCTCCTGAAGCTCACGGTCGATATCGGCACGGAAATTCGCCAGATCTGTGCCGGCATCGCGCAATTCTACGAACCTGACTCCCTGATCGGCCGCAAAGTCGCAGTAGTCACCAATCTCGCCCCGCGCAAACTTCGCGGCGTCGAATCCAACGGCATGATCATCGCCGCCGCCGTCGGCCCAGAGGGCCGCCCTGTCCTCGCCGGCTTTCTCGAAGACGTAGAAGTCGGTGCCCGCCTGAAGTAGGGGCACGATATCTCACGCCCTGGCAGCGTCAGCAATTCTGATCCGCTTACCATGGACTTAATCGACTCCCACGCCCACATCGACTTTCCGCAATTCGCGGATGACCGCGAAGCCATGCTGCAACGGGCCCGCGACGCAGGGGTCAATACACTCCTCGCAATCGGCACCGGCCCAGGCCCGGAAAAATTAGACGCCGCACTACCGTTCGCTGCACAATACGAATGGATCTACACCAGCGTCGGCATCCATCCTCACGAAGCCAAAGAAGTCACGCCGCAACACCTCGACGAACTCGCCCGCCTGGCGCAGCAGCCCAAAGTCATCGCCTGGGGCGAAATCGGCCTCGACTATTTCTACGATCACTCCCCGCGCGACACGCAAGCCGCCGTCTTCCGCTCCCAAATGGAGCTCGCCCACGCCGCAAAACTTCCCATCATCATTCACTGCCGCGACGCCTGGGACGATTGCCTTGCCCAACTCGAGCAGCACTGGAAACCCACAGCCCTCGGCGGCATCCTCCACTGCTTCACCGGCACACTCGAGCACGCCAGGAGCGGTCTCGACATGGGCTTCCACATTTCTTTCGCCGGCAACTCCAGCTATCCCAAAACGCAACACCTCCGCGACGTAGCAAAAGAAATTCCCCTCGATCGCATCCTCATTGAAACCGATTCCCCATACCTCGCACCCCAGCCCTATCGCGGCAAGCGCAACGAGCCCGCCTACGTCGCGGAAGTGGCCAAAACCCTCGCCGCTGTGAGAAACTTAGCTCCAGAAGAATTCGCTGCCGCCACCGCGGCTAATTTTCGGCGACTCTTCCGCATCGCCCGGCCGGACGTTTCTTAGGCCATTGAGTCCCATCAGCGTGAACTCGCAGGCGCCAGCCCAGGGGAGAAGTGCCATCGCGCTTCTGACGGTTAAAGAAATTTTCGATCTGGTGCGCGACGATCTTGTCGCGGTCGAACAGGAACTCTCTCGCCAAAGCGCCGCCGCCTATCAACCGGTCGGCGAAATCACCAGTTATCTTCTTGGTGGAGGCGGCAAGCGCCTGCGCCCAGCGCTGCTCCTGCTCGCCAACGCTTATGCTGGAGAAAATCGTCCCGGCGCAATTCGCCTCGCCGCGGTAGTCGAACTTCTCCACAGCGCCACCCTTATCCACGACGACGTCATAGACAGCGCTGACACTCGCCGCGGCCGCCCCTCCGCAAATTCTCGCTGGGGCAATCACCGCAGCGTTCTCGCGGGCGACTGGCTCTACATGCAGTCCTTTCAGATGGCGCTCGAAGAACGCAATTTCCGCATCCTCGACATTCTCATCGACCTCACACAAAAAATGGTCGAAGGCGAACTCATCCAGCTCGCAAAAATTGGCCGGATCGACGTCAACGAAGAAGACGCCCTGAAATTAGCCACGTATAAAACCGCATGTCTTTTCAGCGGCTGCGCGCGCCTCGGCGCGGTCCTCGGCGGACTCAGCGGCGACGAAGAAGAATCACTCGCAGATTACGGGCGCTATTCCGGCCTGGCATTCCAAATGGTTGACGACCTTCTGGATTTCACGGCGTCCGCCGAACAACTGGGCAAACCGGTTCTCAGCGACTTGAAAGAAGGCAAAGTCACCATGCCCCTGATCTACGCCATGGAAAACGGCCATCGCGACGCCCGTGCGCTGGTCGCCCGCGTCCTCGAAGAAAAAGACTTCATCAGCGTCAAGCCTGAAACCATTGTGGCGCTCGTGCACGAATCCGGCGCTCTCGACCGCGCGCGTAATCTGGCTCACGATTTCGCTCGCCGCGCCAAAGCCTGCATCCACGGCGGCCAGGACTCCGAATACGCCCGCGCCCTCCTCACCCTCCCAGACTTCATCCTCGACCGCGAAAACTAAGAGTCGCCTCCAGGCTGCGACCTGACGCCGAATCTATATAGCTACCGACCCACACTCGTCGTTCCGAGCAAAGCGAGGAATCTCTCTTGCTCTTCGACGTATGCATAACGCAAAATTCCGCGCCGCGCGACTTCCGACTCGGTGTATCAGGGGCGCAGCACGCTGCGCCCCAGCTCGCCCGGGCGTCTGCTGCGCCGCCAACTTGCGCGGTCACCAACTACATTTATAAAATGTTTTTGGACCATCCATCCCATGCTCCCCTTCAAACTCGTCTATCACCCGCGCTACGATCTGAATCTCGGCCAACACGTTTTCCCGTCACAAAAATTTCGTCTGCTCTACGAACTTCTCCTCTGCGAAAAAATCGCCGTTCCCGAAGACATCGTACAACCCGAACGCGCGTCCGACGAGGATCTCCTCCGCGTGCACACACCCGAATGGGTAAGCAAACTAAGAAACGGCACACTCACTGCAAGTGAAGTCATGAAATTAGAAGTCCCATATTCACCGGAATTGGCCGAAGCTGTTTGGCTGGCTGCAGGCGGCACCATCCTCGCTGGACAACTCGCTTTACGCGACGGTTTCGCCAGCAACCTTACCGGCGGCTTTCACCACGCCTACGCCAATCACGGCGAAGGCTTCTGCGCATTAAACGACATCGCAATCGCTATCCGCCGGCTGCAACATGATAAAGTTATTAAGAAAGCCATCGTCGTGGACACTGACGTCCATCAAGGCAATGGCACCGCCCATATTTTTCGCAACGATGATTCCGTCTTCACGCTTTCCATTCACCAGCAACGCAATTACCCAGCCGACAAACCGCCCTCGGATCTGGATTTAAATCTCGACGACGGTGTAGACGACCAAGAATATCTGGGCGTACTTTTACCAGCGGTCGAAAAATCCCTCGAGGATTTTCGCCCCAATATCCTCTTCTATGTAGGCGGCGCCGACCCCTTCTGCGAAGATCAACTTGGCGGCCTCGGTCTCACAAAATCCGGCCTGAAATCCCGCGATAGAAGTGTTTTTCAGCTGGCCCGCAACCGCAACATCCCCGTAGCTACAACACTAGCCGGCGGCTACGCCCGCCGCGTGGAAGACACTATCCGCATCCACGCCAATACCATCGCAGCCGCCCAGGAAGTCGCACAAGCAGCATCGATGCGCTCTTGGTAGCGGCCACCTTCAGGTGGCCATCTTTTTCTTTTACGGTTTTCACTGATGCGCAGCTGGCGCTGCGGGCACCTCGGTCTTCGCCGTTACCGATACCGCCTGCTGAATGGCCTGGCCCAACTCCTGCTCGATCGTCTCCGGATCGAATCCGTTCGCGCGAAAAACCACTTTCCCGGCATGATCCACAATCAAAACTGTGGGAAACGAGTCCACGGCAAACAGTTCTTCTAATCCATCCGCAAACACTTCGTTCGAACGCGGCTTCCGCTCCGCCAGATATGGCCCGACCAGCGATTCGTCCTCGTCACAATTTGCGGAGAGAAACACCACCCCCGCATTCCCCGCATAACGCGCCGCCAGCTTTTCATAAATAGGTTCCAGCGCATGACACGGTCCGCACCACGTCGCCCAAAAATTGATGATCAGCACTTTTCCTTTTTGCGCCATCACCGGATATGTTGCGCCAACCGGCGCCCTGCGTAGTACAAACGCGAACGCATCCTTCGCCCCGGCATTTCGCTTAACGTGTGGCACTGCCGCCGCCGTCACAGCATCGATCGTCCTCAGCAAAAAATCTCCCAGCCCGGCGTCGCTTCCGTGCCCCAGTCGCCAGGCATTCCCCAATTTCTCCCGTATCTCCCGCCGGTTCCCAGACTTCGTTGCGGTGTCCGATAGCGCAAAGGCGCGCCCATACCAGGTAGCTGCGCTGCTATAATCCTTCGCCAGTTCGTCGAATTCGCCCAGCCTCAGCGCCGCGCTGGCATTTGGCAGCAACTCATAACTATCTTCGAAATCCTTTCTCGCCGTGATGTTGTTCTGCAGTTTTGTTTTCAGTCTGCCGCGTAACGCCAGCATCGCCGATTCATCCCGCTTCTTCTGGTTTTCCCATTCCTGCACCGACACTCGCGGCGATTTGTCCGCGATCGGGGAATTTCGCACCGATTCGTACACCCGAGTCGCATATGTCACAGCCCTCCGCACTGACGCTGCATCTCCGGTTCGTTCCAACAATTGGATCGCCAGCAGTGCCATCGAATCGTCATCGGGCGTCAGCGCAACGATTCGCTCCGCATAATTCGTCGCGCACCCATCGTCGTGAAACTGCATGCACGCTTCCACCAGCGCCCGGTAAATCTGCGGCCGCTCCGGAGCCTCGGGATATTTTTCCAGGTACGTTTGCAGGTTTTTCACCAGTGTTGCCCGGTCATTTCCTGCGTCGCTGATGGCTTTCTGCAATTCCTCAGCCGGTGACAATGGCTTTGCGGCGGCAGCTTGCTTTTGCGCCGCTTTCTTTTCCGCGGAAGTTTGCTTTCCGTTTGTAGCAGGCGTATTTGCAGACGACTGCGCAACCGACAGCGCAGGAAATATCGCGCAGCCGAACCACAACACCGCTGCGACGACGATGCACCGACTGCTCATGGCCTGGATTGTATCGCGATCCCTGAAATTAAGAAGCGGGCTCGACTCTAATTCCGCCGGAGACGGTATGAATCTCTACCCGCCCGCCGGCATTTCCTACTCGCGCGCGCAAGCTATGCTTGTCCTGATCTTCAATCACGATCGGAATTCCCGCGTTGATATCTCCAGACACCGCTTGCGCCGAAAGATGGAAATTCGCCGATGCCGGCACTCCTACTTCTACCGTTCCTGAAGTGGTTTTCAAATTCCAGTAGCTGTTCCCAGACGGATTCCCGCGCACCGAAACGCGCCCGGCCACCGAACTGGCGGTCACGTCATTGCCCGCGCCGGAAACTTCTACTGACCCGCTGGTCGTCGTCGCTTCGACGCGTGAGCCTGGCCCGGTAATATTCATCGAACTCGAAATTCCGTGGATGCGCACGTCGCCTTTCACATTCGTCGCGCTGATATTTCCCGAAGCGGTGCTCGCATGAAAGTCGTCGCCCAAATCCCGCGCCCGGATTGATCCGCTCGCTGAGTTCACTTGTACCGCGCGCTCGATCTTGCTCACTTCGATCGTCCCCGAAGCCGAATCAATCTTCACCGGCCCCTGCAAGTTGCTGATTATCTGCGATCCGGACGCAACCTTTGTCGAGACCTCTGCGTTGCGCGGCAATTCAATTGTGTAGTCGACCGAAACACCGTTCAGATCGCTCAAATTCCTGCCCACTCGGATGATGTCCGGCCTCTGCTCGATCGGTGGATTTGCCGAAAGCGTTCGCGCCTGCTTCTCCGGATTGTTAAAAAGAAATCCCCGCGCGCGCACTTCGCCATGAATATGAACTGTGTTACCGGCAGTTCCCGTGATGTGAATTTGCCCGCTCGCATTGGAAAGATCCAGCCGGATTGGACCGCTCACCGTGTAAGTGCGGTCGAAGGATCCGTTTGAGGCCGCACCCACCCCGCATCCCGCAATCAATAATGCCGTTAATGCCGCGGCGAAAACCGGCGTCGTAATATTCGAACGGCGTCTGCGAATCATTCTTCCTCCGCCCATCGCCATGGCCATAACCGCGGATTCCTCGCGATCGATCATTTCCCGTAGGGGCACGGCATGCCGTGCCCGCCTTTACCCGGTCGTCGGATTCAATCTCGTTCTTTTGGCCCGATGTTGCAACGTGCAAAGTTTCCCAGCACTATTCCAGCACTATTCCAGCACTATTAATGATACGAACTGAACAGTCCCGATGTTCCCAAAACTAACCGGCGCTCTGGCTACCGCTCCCGCAACGCCGCATTCAGCGACCCCTGCCGGTATCCTTCCAAATCCAGTGCAACATAAAGAAAACCCGCCGCTTTGAACCGCTGCGAAATCACAGCTCCCATTTCCGGCGTCATGGCCATTGGCAATTCCTCGCTGGCGATTTCGATTCGCGCCAGCTGGTCATGCAGCCGCACGCGAAATTGCCGGAATCCCAATTCACGCAAAATCGCCTCACCGCTTTCCACCAGCAACAGCCGCTCTGGCGTCACTTCCGTTCCATACGGCAACCGCGACGAGAGACACGCCGACGCCGGGCGATCCCACGTAGGCAATCCCGCACGCTGCGAAAGTGCACGAATATCCGCTTTGCTCATGTTCGCCTCCAGCAGCGGCGCAAGCACGCGGTGCTCCGCCGCAGCGCGATGCCCAGGGCGAAAATCGCTCGTGTCGTCCGCATTGACGCCGTAAGCCACCGCAGCAAATCCTCGCAGCTTCGCTAATTCGTCAAGTACATTAAAAAGTTCATCCTTACAGTAGTAGCAGCGGTTTCCGGCATTCGCGCGGTACGCGGGATTTTCCATCTCATGCGTCGCAACAAATTCGTGCCGTACGCCAGTGTGCGCAATAAACTTTTCCAACTCCGCGCGATCATACGCGGAATAACTCGGCGATATCGCCGTCACCGAAAGCGCGCGCGTACCAAGCGCCTTGTGCGCAGCCCACGCCAAGTATGCGGAATCGGCCCCGCCCGATACCGCAATCAGCAGGCCAGGGACTTCCCCTAGCCGCGCCAGCAACTCGTACTCTTTACGCGCTGCGTCCGTCTCTCCCGATTCTTGCTTGCGGATTTGTACGAAGGAACTCATCGCCGGAAGTATATCGTATGAAGCCGTTCACTCGTGTACGGCAATGGCCCTACCGAACCGCTATTTGAAATCCAGCAGCACATCCACGGTTCCCTTCGCGGCGTCCGCGCGCAGCCAGTGCCCCACGCTGTCATAGTGCACTGGCAGCTCAGCGAAAATGTCTTTCGAATGACTCTGCAATTGCACCAGATAATCTTCATATTTTATCTTGTCGAAAACGTCGCCCGCGGCCACTGGAAACGTTGCCCGCACCCGCGATTCGCCATTCGTCGAAATCCCGGTAATCACCCAACCTCCCATGTGATACTGCTTGCCTTCCGCGATCGCAATCTTGTAGGAAACTGTGTGCGCCGCATCGTCGAATGAAGTGTCCGGCTGCACTGTCGCATCCAGATACCCACGCCGCCCGTACTCTTCGCGTATCTGCTCCAGCGCCGCTTCCATTTCCATTCCGTTGGCGACCGCGCCATTCTTCAATCCCCAATACGCGCCCAACGCAATCGACGAAATCACACTGTTCCCAGACCACTGCACGTCGCCAAAACGAAAAACTTCCCCAGCGGAAATGGGAACATAGACCGGAATTTCCTCAGGCAATTTCGCAGTCGGCGGTCCAGACAAACGCACTTCCGGCGGTCCCAGCTTGGCTTTCAAATATCCTTGCCGCAAATAGACCGGGCGAATCTGCTCCGCCAGAAAAACATCAATCGTTGTCCGCGAATACGGCTTGCCATCAATTTCCGAAAGGTGCTGTTGCGCCACGGGATTCGCCGCCAGCGCTGCATCGCTAAAACTCAAACTCGCAATCTTCAGCCCCGCACCTTCGACCGTAAATTGCTGAATATTTCCATCCCCCAACGGATTGCCAACTACTTGGTGTTGTACCGGCAGATCCAGCTTGTGCGCGACCAGCAGCCCATGAATCGCATCCGAGGCAAAGTCCACGACGTTCCCGGCCTCCGGCAGCGTTCCATCAAAGAAGGGAAGTTGCGCGCGAATCGCATCATTCAACTCCGAATCTCCAAACCATGGAAAATTATCGTAATAAGCCGGAACTCGCGGCGATTCTGTCACATGGAAATTCAGCGTTAGTCCTTCCGTACGAGTCTTAAAGTCGTACTTCACCGTAGCGAACAATCCCGAAGCTACGAGTTTGTCCGCCGCCTTCTGCAAATCCTCCCGTCCCACCTGGGTACCAGTCTGCAACCCAGTCAGCCCCGCAATCTGCCCCTCCGTCAATTTCCTCTGCCCATCACTCTTCACCTCCCGCAGCTCCGCCGTCCCACTCCCCGTCGTCTGCGCGGCTGCAAGCGGCGCTTCGCAGACGCAGACAGATAAAATCGCCGCGATGGTGATCAACGTGAAGAACATCTTTCGCATAAATTCATTCTACCGTAACGGACTTCGCCAGGTTGCGCGGTTGGTCCACGTCACAGCCGCGGCGCACCGCGATGTGATATGCCAGCAATTGCAGCGGAATAATTTCGAGCAGCGGCACCAGCAGTTCCGGAGCGGGCGGCAATTCGATCAAATGGTCAGACGCCTCGCGAGCCAGGTGGTCATTTTGCGTAACAATCGAAATCACAATGCCGTCGCGGGCCTTCACCTCCTTGATATTTGACACGCTTTTTTCGTACAGCGTGACCGACGCGGGATCGTTGTCATCGCGCGTGGCCAGCACCACGACTGGAAGATTTTCGTCGATCAGCGCGTTCGGGCCGTGCTTCATTTCGCCCGCCGGGTAGCCTTCAGCGTGGATGTAGGAAATTTCTTTTAGCTTGAGCGCTCCTTCCAGAGCGATTGGGTAGTGAATGCCGCGTCCCAAATAGAGAAAATCCGAGCAGCGAAAAAATTGCCGCGCGAGATTTTCGTAGAAGCCATTGCGATCGGCTTGCAGAATAGTTTCAATCTTGTGCGGAATGGTGATGAATTCCTGCAAAAGTTTCTTCGCTGCGTCGCCGGTGAGCGCTGCGCGAACTTCTCCAAGATACACCGCCAGCAGAACCAGCGCGGTAAGCTGTGCCGTAAATGCTTTTGTGGAAGCCACGCCAATTTCCGGGCCGGCGTGAGTCAGAATCGAGCCAGCAGCTTCGCGCGTGATCATCGAGCCAAGAACGTTGCAGATCGCGAGCGTTGGCGAACCTTTTTGTTTTGCTTCGCGCTGCGCGGCGATGGTGTCGGCGGTTTCTCCTGACTGGCTGATGCACACGGTTAAAGTTTTCGCGTCCAGAATCGGGTCGCGATAGCGGAATTCGCTGCCGTAATCCACTTCGACTGGCAAGCGCGCCAGCCGCTCGATCATGAATTTGCCGGCTAAGGCGGCATGCCAGCTGGTGCCGCACGCGACAATACGCACATTCTTAAAATCGCGAAATTGCTGCTCGGTAAGGCCCATTTCGCCAAGATAGATTTTTCCGCTGTCCTGCGAAATTCGTCCGATAAAAGTGTCGCGCACGGCGCGCGGCTGCTCAAAAATCTCCTTCTGCATGTAGTGCTTGTAGCCGCCTTTTTCCGCCATGATGGGATCCCAGGCGACGTGATGCGCTTTGCGCTCAACGGTCTTGCCATCATGGTCCATGACGCGGACGCCGCTTTTGCTAAGCACGGCGATATCGCCATCGGCTAGAAAAAACATGGTGCGGGTGTGTTCGAGCAGCGCCGGAATATCGCTGGCGACAAAATATTCGCCTTCGCCCAGGCCAACCACTGCGGGAGGCCCAAGCCGCGCGGCAACAATTTTGTCGGGATCGCTGGTGCAGAGAAAAACCAGCGCGTAGATTCCGCGCAGCTGTTTTAGCGATTTGCGAACGGCCTCTTCCAAAGGAATTTTTCCGCCGCTGCCGCTTTGCAGATTTTTCTCGACCAGGTGCGCCACTATTTCCGTGTCGGTCTCGGTAACGAATTTGTGGCCTTCGCGCTGCAGCTGTTCCTTGAGTTCCAGATAATTTTCGATGATGCCGTTGTGCACGACGACCACTTGTCCGGTGCAATCGCGGTGCGGGTGTGCGTTTTCTTCCGTCGGACGCCCATGCGTGGCCCAGCGGGTGTGGCCGATGCCGTAGGTGCCAGCAATCGGAGACTTCTGAATGACTTCTTCCAGGTTGCGCAGCTTGCCGGACGCGCGGCGAATTTCCAGTTTGCCCGCCGCGTCCACCACCGCGATCCCGGCGGAGTCATAGCCGCGATATTCCAGCTTGCGCAGCCCTTCGATGATGACGGGAACAACTTTTTTGGGCCCGATATAGCCCACGATTCCGCACATGCGGCAGCTCTCCCGAGAAAGTCTTCTAGCAGCGTAGCATGCTAGTTAAAGCGGCCCGAAATGTGAACAGCATGTTGATGCGAGGCGTGACTGAGTTTCCGCTGTGCTTATTTCTCCTCCGCCGTCATTCCGATCGGAGTCGGCACAGCGAGGAATCTCTCTTTTCTTCTTTCCTGCCCTCTGTGATCTCTGGGTTAAATTCTGCCGTACCCAGCTTGCCCGGGCCGACACGATTCCGTCCGTCTTTCGTCGAGGAAGAGGGCCAGAATACGAGACTCGAGCAAGAGAAGAAGGAGCCGGTGACGCCGCCTACTCCACGATCTCGAAGCGGTATTCCTCGATCACCGGATTGGTCAGCACGTCCTTGGAGATTTTCTCCAACTGCTGCTGCGCCTCGTCCCGCGACCAGCCATCCAGGTTCAGCACAAAAAATTTCCCCTGGCGTACGTCGGTAATCGCGGCGTAGCCCAGCCCGGAAAGGGCCTGGTGAATAGTCTGACCCTGCGGATCCAGAACCGTGCGTTTCGGCATAACCCAAACATGAGCTTTCATGGAAAAAGTATACAAGACTTAGGTAGGAGTTTAGAGGCAGACGGCCGAGGCTCAAGACGATGCTTCGGTGGCGCACCCTTTGGACTTTGCTTTAACGAAGGGTGTGGGTTTAGCGGTGACTTCCAGTACGAATTCCGATCCGCAGCATTTGGAAAAGTTTCCAACTCCGATTTTCCTTGACTCCAGTAACGCTTGCGATACTATAACGTTGTGGTTAACATGACGCTTCCTGTAGGGCTTCCGCCATCCCAGCATCCTCTCGCCCACCCAAAAATTACCCTAAGTCCTTTCCTTAGATACGCTTGCGCACACTTGGTTCCAGCGCTTTCACTATCTCCCTCGTTTTCAATGCCTTCCGCACGCTTGAAGCAAAAACATCGGCGTGGCCTGCCCGCATTTCGCGGGCGACCAGTTTTTCCTTGGCTCTTCTCGCTCTTGCATCCAAGAAGTCTGAAAAGAGTGAATCACTATCTCCATTGTTTAAGGCCGTTTCTCTTTTCTTCACTCTTTTTCACCTGCAGAAACAGGTCTATTGATTGCTACTCTTCCCCGGGGTACTCACACCCCTCGCCACGAAATAGGAACTATAGTTCGTATCTCCGGAAGGAATTCGCAAAGAAAAACCGCCGAGCCCCCGCAGAAGCGGGGGCCGGCAGGAATGCCCATGCTACTGAAGAAAAATCGCCGCCCTCAAGAACGGCTACTGAACGGGCAGCAGGTGCTCCACTTCGTGGAGCAGCGTTTCAAGACCGTCGGACTTTGCGACTACCGCGGCGACTCCGGCGCGATGCGCGTCGGAGTCGGTAACGGAGTCTTTGTGCAAAGTGAAAAGCACCACCTGGATGGGAGGATGCGCCAGTTTCAAAGTACGGCTGGCATCCAGGCCGCTCATGCGCGGCATCGTGAGATCCATCACGACCAGGTCGGGATTGAAGGTGTCGGCTTTTTCGAGCGCATCCACACCGTCCACGGCTTCGTTCACGACGTATGGCGTGTGCATCTCGATCGCGGATCGTACGATGAGGCGAACGACTTCGTTGTCGTCCACGACTAAAACTCGCTTATTCATCGGTCACCTCGAAATCTGCGAGGGCATCGGGGGCCAGACTCAACGGTAGGTTGCCCTACATACGGGGGCAATAGGGGATACAGGGTATAAAGTATCGAACTGAGTGTTATCGCCGCCGCCGCAAAAAGGGTAGCTATCTGGCCCGGTTTAGGGAGCCGAACTCAACGGAAACGGGCCGCGCGCATCTTTTTCTGGCTTAGAAGCGATGTGCAGACCGTCGGCGGTTGGCGGAGTCGGGGAAATCTGGGCGGCTTGCGAGACTCTTGCGCAGGGAATGATGGCGCGGACGACGGTACCCTCGCCGGAAGACTCCAGTTCGAGCTTTCCGTCAACGTCGGCGATGCGGCCGCGCATGCCGGCCAAGCCGACTCCGGAAGGAGATTTACTGCTGCGAAAGTTCTGCAGCATGGCTTCGGGAATTCCTTTGCCGTGATCGGTGACGGTCATGACGATCTGCCGCGAGGCAGCGACGACTACGACTTCAGCACTGGAGCTGCCGGAATGGCGGTGAACATTGGTAAGGCCTTCCTGCAGAACGCGGAACAGAATGAGTTCGAGCTCTCTAGGCAGCTTCAAGTTATCGGGAGTTTCCAGAGTGACGGCAATCTTGCTGCGTTTAGAGAAGCCGTCCACCAGCCATCTGGCGGCGGCATTGAAACCCACTTCGTCGAGCATGGGTGGATGCAAAAGGTAGGAAATGGTGCGGGACTGAGTAAGCCCTTCGTCAGCGAGTGCCATGGAGCTCGATATAATCGCGGAATCTTCCTTGGAGCGGGAATCGGTTTTTGCCAACTGGCTGAGTTCCATCTTCAAAGCCGCGAAAATCTGGCCGATGCCGTCATGCAGGTCACGCGCAACCTTGCGGCGTTCTTCGTCCTGTACTTGCAGCATACGGCCGCTCAAGCGGCGAACCACTTGTTCGGCGTTCTGGCGCTGGCGCAACTGAGACATGAGTTCAATAAAATTTAAAACGGTGAAGATCAGCACCACCACAAAGGAAACGGAGAGAACGAGTTTCTGCGTGGCGTAAGTTTTATCGGAGATGATCGTTCTTTGGCCAAGCAATTTTCGTTCCTCGGCGCGCAGCGATTCCAATTTAGCGAAGGCTTGCTGAGACAAAGATTGACTATCCGCGGAAAATTCCTGCAGCAGCTCCACGCTGCCGCCTTTATCTTTCATGGCCGCGGAGGTACGCAGAAAAGCGATCTGTTGATTCAGCAAAGGCTCCAAGCTGACAAGCAGAGATTGCTGAGAAGGGTTGTCCGCAGTAAGTCTGCGAAGTTCGGAGATCCGGGCGGAGAGGGCGCGTGCCGCGGCTTCAAATTGTTGCAACCCTTCCGGTTGACCGGCAAAAACGTACGCAAGACATCCATGTTGGGCCGAGTACAGATCTGCGCGGATGGATTCGATAGCTGTCTCTACCCGGCGCGTATGCGAAACCGCATTCATGCTGTCAGCGTAGCGAGACATGGAGCCAGTGGTGGCGACACCGACGATCAACAGAGCAAAGACCGTAAGGCCGGTGAGATACCAAAGCGACCGTTCAGACAGACGACGCATTAGGCCTCCAAAGCCACGGCCGCATAAAAAACCTTCGCAGCGATAGCTGGGCGGACGAGCTCATCGCGTGTCAGAGTTCAGCTTATTCTAGCAGTCTTCTGTACAGAACGCTTAAGGCCAGCGTTAGCGCCGCAGCGGGACTTTTTGGCTGAGACTTTTTCTTGAGTATTTGCGCATGGACGCCCGCGGCAGCAGATCGAAGAATTACGCCGCGAGCGAAATCGGCCACAGAGCGACAGATCGCAGGGTAAGGAAACCCATTCGCCGATAGATCGCGATAGCGCGGGAGTTTTGCTCGTTGACGTGAAGAAAAGATTTCAGCCCAGCGGCGGCGTGATCGTGCAGCAGCCGATTCATCAGAAGAGTTGCGTAGCGCTTGCCAACGTGTTCCGGGTGAGTAACAACCGCGCTGATTTCGCGAAAACCGGGAACCGCAAGACGCTCGCCGGCCATGGCAACAAGTTCGTTGTTGATGCGAATGCCGTAGTAGGTTCCCATCCGGTTGGTTCGCGCACGAAAAAATCCGGGAAAAGCCAGATCCGCGAGCGCGACCATGTCCGGCGCATCTTCGGGTGCCATGCGCACGATGAGTATGTCGCTTGCTGCTGCGGTTGCGTCTTTAGCTGCGTTTGACGGGAAAAGCATCTGAAAACAATTGAGAGGTGGTCCGACGTCGAGAATGTTTGTGGCTGCCGGTTGCGCACCAACGAGATAGACACGTTCGCCCGGTGAGAGTAATTCCGCGAGTGACGAGAGGTCGGAGTGATTTGCGTCGGCCATAGCGGCATACGGGACCACGTCGGCGGGATAGCGCACAGCCGGGCCATTGCGCATAGCGAAATGCCAATGGACGGAGTGCAGGGCATTCCAAACCAGGTTGTCGTAGCTGTTGGGGGTCATCAGATTTAAGAATACTAAACGAAGTAGTGATGATCAGGGTGGTAAAAGCGGCGGCTGGGCCCGCCTGCGGCGGGCAGGCTGCCGCACTCCAAGAAATTCTGATACTTGCACTGGAAACGATAAATGGAATTAGAGTTAGGGAAGTTGAGCCAAGAACGATTGACGTGTTGCATCGGGAAGGAACGCGTATTCGAACGCGGTGCGATTGATGGCAAGAAGATCGTTGAGCGAAAGGCCGGTTTGCATGGCGTAGGCGAATTCTTCGAGGAGCGTGGTGTGAAACATAGCGGGATCGTCGGTGGAGAGAGTGATAGGAATGCCGTGTCGGAAGAATTTGGCGAGTGGATGGTGCGCGATTCTGCAATGAGCGGAATTCAATTGGATGTTCAAGGCGTTGGTGCGGAGGTTGCTGGTGATACAAATTTCGAGCGGGATTTTGCGAGTGACCAGAGTGTTCATGAGCGCGGGACTGCGAAGGGCGGCGATGCCGTGGCCGATGCGCTCGGCGTGGAGGATGTCGATGGCATCCTTGATTTGTTCAGGACCGCCGGTTTCTCCGGCATGAGCTACGAGATGTAAGCCATTTTTTGCCGCGTGCGCGTAGGCTGCCCGGAAGTCTTGCAGTGGCAGGGAGAGTTCGTCGCCGCCTAATCCGAAGGCGACTACGTTTTGGTTGCGGAGTTCGGCAGCTATTTTTGCGACTTCCATGGCGGGAGCGAGTCCGAATTGGCGGACGGCATCGAAGATAAAATTTGTTTGTGGGCCGGTGGCGGATTTTTCGTGTTGCTGGAATACCTCGCGGATGGCGGCGAAATTCTCCGCGACATTTTGCTCGCGCAGCAGCATTACGCCGACGGATAGCGTGATTTCGGCGTAAACGACGCGCTGCTGATGCAGAGCGGCAGCGGCATCTTGCGCGAGCTGCGCGTAGTCGTCCGGTTCGCGGAGGAAAGACGTAGCCCATTTAAAGAGTTCCAGGAACTGAGAAAAGCCCCGCAAGTTATAGCGGGAATTAAGTTCGTCATCTTCCAGCAATACCGAATATTTTTTCGCCAGGGACCTCACACGCTGTGGGAGGAGCATGCCTTCAAGGTGCAGGTGTAGTTCGGCCTTCGGGAGTTGGCGGAGGAGGAGCGTAATGTCGGAGGCAGAAGGCACGGGGATAGTTTAACAGCCGAAGAGCGAAGAGGAAGGATGCCGCAGAGTCACAGAGTCACAGAGGAAAAAGAGGAAAAGAGACAAAGAATCAAATGCCGAGGACTGGCGCCGGAAGCGGCGGTGCGGCTATCGCAGTCAGAAAAATCCGCCAAGCGCAGCACCCGAGGCGAAAGAAGCGGCCGAAGCTCGGCACTACATAAGCACGAGCGATTTTGCGGCGACAGAGAGCAAGCGTGTTGACCGCTAACGGGGAATATCTCTACAATCCGCGCAACGAATGGAGGATCCATGGAACTCAGCCGCCGAGATCTTCTGTATAAATGCATGGCACTTGGTGTGGTGAAGCTGGGTGTGGGCTTGAGTCCGGCGTTGGCGGTGGAAGCATGGCTGCGCGCGGAAAAGATGACGCGTAAGGCGACGCCAATCGACCAGCTGGGGCCGTTTTATAAAAAAGGCGCTCCGAACACGGCGGTGTTGCGAAGCGCCGGAGATCCAGGATTGGCGCTGGCAGTCGCCGGCGCGGTGTACAACACGCGTGGAGAAGAGTTGCCTGGCGCCAAGATCGAAGTCTGGCAGACGAATCATCTCGGACACTACGATTTGAGCGGTTACCGCTACCGGGCGGCGTTGCTGGCGGGCGCGAAAGGCGCATATGACTTTCAGTCGGTAATTCCCGGACATTATCCGGCGCGAGTTTGCCAGCACATCCATTTCTTAGTCAGTGCCCCAGGACACAAACCGCTGGTGACGCAGATGTATTTCGGTTCGGATCCGGTGTTTAAGGGCGATCCGGCGAAGAATCCCAACGACGATTGCCCTTCGGTCGAACTGGTTCGTCCAATCCTGCTGGCCGACCAGCCTGAGACCATGAGTGCGCGCACCACTTTTGAATTAGTGATGGAGACGCTGTGAGAACAACTTTTGCATTTGGTGTCTGGCTGAGTTTGACGAGCGCAGTTTGCGGACAGGTGGTGCAACCGTTTGCGAAGCTGGAAGCGCCCGGCGCACTGAACTTTGCGGTGGTTTGCGACGGCGGCGAACGCGTTGTGGGAGTAGCGGGCGAGCATGGCGTTTCGGTGTGGTCGCTGCCCTCCGGGGTACGCCGAACCATTGACGGAATGAAAGGGCACATCAGCCCGAATGGAGTGGCGTGCAACCGAAAAGGGCTGGCACTGGGATCAAACAGCGGTACCGTGGTCATATTTGATGCTGCGGGTGCCGAAAGGCGTCGCATCGAATTAAAAGGCGAGGTGGCGGCGCTGGCTTTTTCGGCGGATGGGGATTTCCTCGCCACCGCGACGATCTACTCGCCGGTGCAGATTTGGGATTTGGCGAGTGGCAAGCTGCAATGGACAGGATCCACCGACTTTGGAAATACCGCCGGAATCAGGATCACTCACGGCGGCAATCTGATCGTAGTTGTGGATGGCGATACTCACATTCGCGCGTACGACCGTAAGGGGAAGTTACTTTACGCGGCGGAAGCCGGTTTGCTTGAGCCGTTCGACTTGAGTTTGTCGGCAGACGGAAAGACATTTGCTGTAGGTGGGGCGGAAGGCACGATTGAGTTGCATGACAGTGCAACCGGCAAAATGCTGAAGAAATCTGCCAGGAGCGGGAATCCGATTTTCGCGTTGGCGATGGCTCCGCAAGGAATGAAAGTGATTGGGTTTGAGCTGGACGATTTTCGCATGGACCCGGCGGGCATCGCGTATTGGAACGCCGACGGTGAAGAGCTGAAAAATCTGACGGTTGATGCAAAGACGCTGCTTGGATTGGGGAAGGGTGACAAGAGCCTGCTGCTGGTGCGGCAGGAAGCGCCAGGGAAAATCACTGTGGAGAGCGTCGAGTAAGCACAGTTTCCGGAACACAGCAGTACTGCACTTTTCGGGAGAAACCCATTGAAACTCGCAAATCATAGAGTCTTTGCAGGGATTGGCGCGCTTGTGTTGTTCAGCGGCGTGCTCGCGGCGGTGTGCGCGGCGCAGAATTCCGCCGGCACGGGGTTTCACATCAAAGCGGATCGGCTGCAGGGGACGCTAGAGAAGCTGAGCGAGTTTGGAAGAAATCCGGAAGGTGGAGTGACGCGGCTGGGGTATTCGGACGAGCAATTGAGCGCGCGGAAGTATGTGGCGGGACTGATGGAGCAGGCGGGACTGACGGTGCGGGTGGACGCGGTGGGAAACCTTTTTGGGCGGCGGGAGGGGACGGAAAAGCTGCCGGTGCTGCTGTTTGGTTCGCATATTGATTCAGTTGTCAAAGGGGGAAATTTTGATGGCGATGTTGGAGCGCTAGGCGCGATTGAAGTGATGCGCGCGTTGAATGAAGCCGGAGTGAAGACGCGGCATCCCCTGGAAGCGGTGGTTTGGGAGAACGAAGAAGGAAATCATTTTGGAGTCGGGACTTTGGGCTCGGGGATTGCGGCGGGCCTGATTGGGCCGGAAGTGCTGGAACGCAAAGACGAGAAAGGACTGACGCTCGCGGACTGGCTGCGGAAGTATGAACAGGATCCGGCGCGATTGGCGGAGGCGCGAATTGCGAAAGGCGCGCTGGCGGCTTACGTGGAGCTGCACATTGAGCAAGGACCCAATCTGGATGCGGCGAAGATTCCGATTGGAGTGGTGCAGGGAATCGTGGGGCTGCGGCGGTGGAAGTGCGTTGCGACGGGATTTGCGAATCATGCTGGGACGACGCCGATGGACCGCCGGAGGGACGCGCTGGCAACGGCGGCGCGGGATTTGCTGGCGGTACGCGACGTGGTGCGGTCAGAGAGCGGGAGGCAGGTTGGGACGGTCGGATACATGAAGGTGGAACCAGGCGCGGTGAACGTGATCGCGGGGCGAGTGGAATTTCCCGTGGAGCTGCGCGATTTGGAGAACCAGAAGATCGAGCGGATGTGGAGTAAGGTACAGGCGGCGATGAAGGTCATCGATAAAGAGGAAAATGTTTCGACGGAATGCACGCCTACCGACGATGTGCATGCGGCGCGGACGGATGTGCAGGTGCAGGGCGCGATTCGGGCGGCGGCGAAGTCGCTGGGGCTGACGACGATGGATTTACCCAGCGGGGCGGTGCAAGACGCGCAACAGATGGCCAAGCTGGCGCCGATGGGGATGATTTTTGTTCCGAGCCGCGATGGGATTAGCCATTCGCCGAAGGAGTTTACAACGTGGGCGGATGTCGGGAATGGAGCTGAGCTGCTGTATCGGACGGTGGTGGGGTTGGATGGGGAGTTGAATCATTAGATAAACGAACAACACCAAGAACCCCAGCAAGAAAGACGGGTGTAGCGGGTGCGGCAAGCCGTGCTCCTGCGGGAAAAGGAAACTGAGCTAACGCGGGAGTTGCGGTTGGCCGGCGTTTTTCCAGGCGGTCAGCCAATAGGAGCCTACGTCGGTGGCGGCGTCGGAGATTTGGCGGATGAGGACGGCGCCGGCTTGATTATAAAAGTGGTCGTAGTATTCGTCGGTGTAAGAGTTGAGGCCGCGGCGAGCATCGCGGTCGGCGTAGAGAACGGTTTCGAGCCAGCTGTGCGAACTGAGGCAGGCTTCGAAAGCATGGTCGGTGGGATCGGCGATGAAAGTGGCGTCATTGGGACGCATGAAGAAAAAGGACGAGTAGCGATCGACGAGAGAAGTGCCAAAGCGTTCGTTGATGCCGTTTTGCGCGCTGAGGTGGCCGTCCACGTTGTCGGTGGTGTTGAAAGGATCGTGCGCGGCGGCGACGTAGCTGGCGAGAACGGCGGCGTAAAGTTTTGCGTCTTGCCATTTTCCAGCATGCATGGCGTCGGTGAGCTTGGCGCTGTAAACGCCAATCTGCCAGGGGAGCAGGCCGTTGGATTCGAGTTTGGATTTGCCGAATTTGGCGACGGCGGCTTTGTAGCTTCGCGGGAGTAGTTCGAACGGAAAGCGACCGTACTTTTCCAGAAACAGAAATTGGTTTTTGCGTTCGGCAGGGGTTCTTGCGACGGTGACGAACGGGTCGTTGACGTGATTGAGCAGTTCGGCGCGGCTGTTATCGAAGAAGGGGCGGAGATCGGCGGGAAGAGTGTCAATGGCGCGGTTGACGATTAGTTTGTTGGCGTTATTGCCCCAGGCGAATGTAGAAATTGGCAAAAATAAAAATGCGAAAGCGATTCCTGCGGGGATGAAAGTTTGGAATCGGCGAAACATTGCGAACCAGCCTCGTTAATTTGTAGTTTCCAACCTAAGGGTACTGCGCTTGCGGCTGTAGGAGAAGTAAATCACAAGTCCGATAGCCAGCCATACAAAGAAACGAATCCAGTTCATGATCGGCAAACCTGCCATGAGCAGCAGGCAAGTGAGGATGGTGAGGACCGGAGCGATGGGGCCGCCGGGCGCACGGAAAGCGCGTTGGCGATTCGGTTCGCGATAGCGGAGGATGAGCACACCAGCGGCGACAAGAGCGAAGGCGAAGAGCGTGCCGATGTTGGCGAGGTCGCCGAGGGTGCCGATATCGAGCAAGCCTGCGGGAACTCCCACGACGAATCCAGCGACCCAAGTGGAGAAATCCGGCGTGAGATAGCGGTGATGTACGTGGCTGAAGATTTTTGGGAAAAGGCCGTCACGCGACATGGCGAACCAGACCCGGGCCTGACCGATCTGGAAAACGAGCAGCGAAGAGATCATGCCCATGAGCGCGCCGATCAGTACGACCAGGCGCAATCCGGAGATGTGGAGTTTCTTGAGGGTGTTGACGACGGGAGCGGCGTCGTCAACTAAAGTGTCCCAGCGCACGAGTCCGGTGAGCACCACCACCACGCCGATATAGAGAAGGGTACAAACGACGAGGGTGGCGATGATGCCGCGCGGGAGGTCGCGCTGTGGGTTGGTACATTCTTCCGCGGCGGTGGAGACGGAGTCGAAGCCGATGTAGGTGAAAAAGACGATGGAGCCGCCAGTGAGGATGCCGGGCCAGCCGTTGGGCGCAAAAGGATGCCAATTGGAAGTGTGGATGAAGCGCGATGCGAAGGTGATGAAAGCAAGGATGGCGACTATCTTGATCAGCACCATGATGTTGTTGGTTTCCGCGGACTCGCGGATACCGCGAACCAGAATCACCGTGAGCAGCATGACGATAATGAAGGCGGGCCAGTTGAAGCCGAAGTGCCAACCGTGGCCGTAAATCATGTTGCCAGAAAGGTCCGAAAGGCCACTGGGTAGATAGGCCGGAGAAATCCATTTGGGGTCGGGATGAACGCCGAACCAATCGAGAAGGTCAACCATGTGCGCGGAAAAACCCACGCTAACGGCCATGTTGGAGACAGCATATTCGAGGATGAGATCCCAGCCAATGATCCAGGCAATGAGTTCGCCCATGGTGGCATAGGTGTAGGTGTAAGCGCTGCCAGCGATGGGAATCATGGCCGCGAGTTCGGCGTAGCAGACGGAAGCGAAGCCGCAGGCGATGGCAACCAAGACGAAGGAGAGCGCGATGGCTGGGCCCGCGCCGGGACGGCCGAAGGATGCGGAATGGTGAACCAGGTATTCGAGGAGCGGAGCGTTGAGGATGGAAGAGGTTTCGAATTTCTGGCCAGCGATGGCAGTGCCGACGATGGTGAAGATGCCGGAACCGATGACCGCGCCAATGCCGAGAGAGGTGAGACTGAGCCAGCCCAGAGTTTTTTTCAGGCGAAATTCGGCGCCTTCGCAATCCGAAATAAGTTGATCAATGTTTTTGCGGCGGAAGAGGGGTGATGCCACCCGGGCGCTCCGATCGAGTCCGGCGGCGACGAGATGCCGGAAACGCGTGTGGGAATTGAGCTGCGAGAGAGAATGTACCGCGAGAGCCGGAGGGCGTGCAACTTGCGAACGGAAGAGAGTCGAGGAGGTGGAGGAAGTAAAGGAGGTAAAGGAAATAGAGGAACAACGTCGAGCTTGGATGTTTTGCAATGCCAAGTGTTCGGGGGGGAAAGGCGAGAGCTGAGCTCCTCGCTCCAAAGGCGGCCAACTTCCCGCGAAACCGGGGCAGCTAGAAGGCGGCCACCATAAAAGCAAGAGCCGGGCTAAAGCCGGGCACTAGCAAAGCGCAAAACCGGAAAAACAAAAACCGAGTATTAGAGTTGCTGGAGTTGGGCGTAGCGTTCTACGAATTTTTTGGTGCCGCGGCCGGGGAAGGTGACGGAAAGGCGGCGGTCGTCATCGTCGCCTTCGACGCCGATGATGGTGCCCACTCCGTATTGCGGGTGGCGGACTTTTTGGCCGAGCAGGGGATTGGCATCTGCGCCGCGACGAATTGCGGCGCGGCCAAAACTTGGCGTGGAGCTGGAACGCTGCGGCTGGCGCGCGGCTGGCAAGGGGCCGCGGCGCACGCGGCGTAGAAATTCGTCGGCGGAGTAAGAATATTCTGGATCAGGTTCGTAGCGTCGGGTTTGGCCGATTTCGGCCATGGAGCCGCGCACGGTGTCCACGAGTTCGCTGGGGACTTCGGCAAGAAAGCGCGAAGGTTCGGAAGCGCGGAGTTGCTGTTCGTTGCCGAAGACGCGGCGATAGACGGCGCGAGTGAGGGTAAGCGTTTTTCGTGCGCGGGTCATGCCGACGTACACCAGGCGGCGCTCTTCTTCGACGCCTTTTTCTTCATTGATGGAACGACTGTGTGGGCAGATATTTTCTTCCATCCCGGTAAGAAAAACATGATCGAATTCCAGGCCCTTGGTGCTGTGAAGAGTAATCAGAGTGACGCCGGGTTTGCCTTCGAACGAATCGGCATCGCTGACGAGAGCTGCCGCGTCAAGAAAATCGCTGAAAGATTCTCCGGCGTCAGTGCTTTCAGCCACCGCGCGAGTTAGTTCCTGGAGATTTTCGATGCGGGCGACGTCTTCGGGCGAGTTGCGATCCTTCAGCATGGCCATGTAGCCGCTTTCATCGAGCACAAAACGGATGAAGTCGGCCGGTTCGTTTTCGGTGAGCGCGGACTGGATGCGTGCGATGAGCTCCATGAACGCTCGAAGCGGAGCTACGGCGCGCCCGGCGGCGGTTGCGGTTACGAAGTCTTCCATGGCGGTCCAAAGTGAGCTGGAGTTTTTGCGAGCCGCGTCGCGCAGAGCTTCGACGCTAGTTTTTCCGATGCCGCGCGGAGGGACGTTGAGCACGCGAAGGAATGCGATGTCGTCATCGGGATGCATGGCCAGGCGAACGTAGGCGAGGGCGTCCTGAACTTCGGCGCGTTTGTAGAAACTGAAGCCACCGACGAGTTTGTAGCGAACGCCGCGGCGGCGAAAGGCTTCTTCGAACGCGCGCGACTGGAAATTGGTGCGGTATTCGACGGCGCAGGTTTGATCGGAATCGTCATCGAGCAGCTTTTGCAATTCTTCGGCGACGAATTCGGCTTCGGCTTGGGCATCGCGCGCTTCGAAGTAGCGAAGATTGGCTCCGGCGGGCTGCTCGGCGCGCAGAGTTTTGCCAAGACGGTCGGGATTATTTTTGACCACGGCGCCGGCGGCATCGAGGATGCTCTGCGTCGAGCGGTAGTTGCGTTCCAGGCGAATAACTTTGGCGCTGGGAAAATCGCGAGAGAAACTGAGCAGGATGGAGACATCGGCGCCGCGCCAACGGTAGATGGATTGGTCTTCGTCGCCGACGACACAAATATTCCGGTGCGCTCCGGTGAGCAGGCGCAGTAGATCGTACTGCACGCGATTGGTGTCCTGATATTCGTCCACGTGAATGTATCGAAAGCGGCGCTGCCATTTTTCCCGGACCAAGGCGGAATCGCGCAGAAGTTTTGCGGAACGAAGCAGGAGGTCGTCGAAATCGAGAGCTTTGCTCTGCGCGAGGATTTTTTCGTATTGTGCGTAGATGGCGGCGGTGTGACGGGCATCTGGAGTGAAAGCTTCGCTGCGCAACATTTCCGGAGTTTTGGCGTGATTTTTGGCAAAGCTAATTTGGCTGAGGATGCCGCGGGGCTGCAGTTCGTCGTCGGAGAGATCGAGTGTGGTGATGGCGAGTTTGATGGCGGCGAGCTGGTCGTTGTCGTCGAAGATAGAAAAATTCGATGGCAGGCCGGCTGCAGCGGCTTCGCAACGAAGTAACCGCGCGCAGAGAGAGTGGAATGTGGAGAGCCAGGGACGATCGGTGGGAACTCCGGCGCGCAGCAGCAGATCGGAGACGCGATTCTGCATTTCCTCGGCGGCTTTATTGGTGAAGGTGACGGCGAGGATGGATTCGGCAGGTGTGCCGCGCGCGATGAGATTGGCCATGCGAAACGTAATGGCGCGAGTCTTGCCGGTGCCAGCGCCAGCGAGAATGAGGATGGGACCTTCGGTGGTTTCGGCGGCCAGACGTTGTTCGGGATTCAGGGAGTCGAGAAAGTTTTGCATTAGTTTGGGAGAGGGGAATTGTGTGACGCAACGATTTTAGCTGACGTTGACGAATCGCGCAAATTTCGTCAAAAACAGGGAATAGGGAGTAGTGAATAGGCAATAGAAAATTCTCTGCGATTGGCAATCGACGTTGACAGCAAGAGCGCGCTTAACGCGACGATGGGTGGCTGAGGTCGATGTCGAAATACATTAAGTTACGATTTTTTTCCAGGGCGAGGAGATCGGGGATGTATAGGCGGGCGTTGGAGAGCAGGTCGAACTGGCCTTGCAGGTCGAAGTACAGAAGGCCCTCGATGGCGGAGTGCGGAGCGACGACGCTGGAGTGTAAACCGGCGTCTTCGGCCAGCTTTTGATATTCCTGCCAGTGTTTGTCGCGTCCGCCTTGAGAAGTGGGGATCGGCAGAGGAAGGCGCGGCTTGTTGCTTTTTATTCTTGGATGCAAGACGGCATCGGCGAGAAGTTCCGATGAAAGCGCAGGGAGATCCTGGCGATTGTTGTCGTCGAAAGTCAGATTCAGGCGGATTCGGCTGAGGCCGATTTTGATGCTTTCATTGGAATCATTGCGAAAATTCACTTTGATGGCGAGAACTCCAGCGGTGTACGGCGACTTTTTGGGAAAAGTTGATTTGTAACGCTCGGCGGAGAGCCAGGGATCAGCGGCGACCGTCAGCCCGTCGTGGGAATCCAGTGACGAGGTGGTAATCGGCTTTGTTGCCGGCGATTGCTGTTGAAAAGCTGCTGGGGAAAGCGCCGGCATTGCAACGAGAGCGAGCGGGGCGAGAAATGCGATAGGCTTACGGCGCAGGTTCTTTATCCAGTTATAATAAGCTTTTTGCATCTTGACGCTTTCGATTCCCTGGGATTGTGCGGGGTTGCCCTGCGCCCAGCGGTCAGACCGGAGCCTTGCTGAGTGTATCTCGTTTATAGCCTATTGATGGGGCTGGCTGCGATCTTGTTGACGCCGTACTGGCTGATCCAAGGCATTCGGCATGGCAAATACCTTTCCAATTTAAAAGAGCGGCTGGGTTTGGCATTTCCGGCGCTGGAAAAATTGCCGGCGGAACGGCCTGCTGCGATCTGGTTGCACGCGGTATCGGTCGGCGAGGTGCTGGCTGGCGTGACCTTGGCGAAGCGGCTGAAAGAGGAATTTCCCGAGCGCGCTCTCGTGGTCTCTACAACTACGATCACGGGGCAGAAGCTGGCGAAGGAGCGAATGCCGTTTGCGGAGGCAGTGATTTATTTTCCGCTGGACTGGGCGTTTTGTGCGCGACGGGCACTGGCGGCAGTGCGGCCGGCGCTGGTAGTGGTGCTGGAGACGGAAATCTGGCCGAACTTTTTACGGGAAGCTGCGCGGCGAAAGGTGCCAGTTATTTTTGTAAGCGGACGAATTTCCGACCGGTCTTTTGCGCGTTCCCACACCTGGCTGAGTCTTGCGGGATTTTATTTGCGGCCGTTTCTGAAAGATGCGCTGGGGCGCGCCAGTGGCTTCTGGATGCAAAGCAAGAAAGATGCAAAGCGGGTAATTGCTTTGGGAGCGCCGCCGGAAAAGGTGCAGGTGGGCGGAAATCTGAAATACGATTTGGAAGTGCCAAAGAGTACGCCTTTGGCGGAATGGCTGGAAGTGGAGTTGACGCGCAGCGGGCGACGGCCGCTGATCGTGGCGGGAAGCGTGGTGGCTACAGAAGAGCCGTTGGCATTGATTGCGTTTGGAGTGACACAGGGAGAACATCGCCAAGCACTGCTGGTGCTAGCGCCGCGTAAGCCGGAACGGTTTGATGCCGCGGCGGCGTTCGTTACCGAATCGCAACGGAAATACGTGCGGCGATCGAGTTTGAATGTGCCGTCGCCCGGCGGGCAGACGTTGGGCGGAACGGAAATGCAGCTCGGGGATGACGTAACCGTATTGTTGTTGGACAGCATTGGAGAGTTGGCGTCGTTGTACCGGCTGGCAGACGGCGTGTTTGTGGGAGGATCGCTCGTGGAATCTGGCGGACACAACATTCTGGAGCCGGCAGCATTTGGAAAAGTACCGGTGTTCGGCGAATCGATGGAAAACTTCGCGGAGATTGCACATCGCTTTGTTGCGGCAGAGGCGGCGATTCAGGTGACCAGCCCGGAAGATGCGGGGGTTTCTTGGATTGAGTTGTTGCGTGATCCCGCTCGCGACAAACGAATGGGAGAAACGGGCCGCCGCTTGATGGACGAGAGCCGCGGAGCGACGGACCGGGCAGTGGATGCGATTCGGGCGTATATTGCGAGCGGACAGCTGTCCAAGTGAATGAATATACCTTTGCCATTGCGGCTACTACTTTGGCCGTTCTCGGTTGTGTATGGCGTGGCCGCCAGGTTGCACGCGTGGTTGTATGCCCAAGGCATTTACAGCAGAAAGCATTTGAACGCACCGGTAGTGAGTGTGGGAAACCTGACGGTCGGAGGTACCGGAAAAACTCCGATGGTGCTTTGGCTGGCGGAGAAATTTCTGGGGGAGCACAAACGGGTGGCGATTCTGAGTCGCGGATATCGCGGGACGGGAGGGACCAGCGATGAAGTTGAGATGCTGAAAGAGCGGCTCGGGGATCAAGTGATTTTTGGGGTTGGGCCGGACCGTTACCAGGAAGGGAAGCGAATTGAAGCCGAGCACCCCATTAACCTGTTCCTTCTTGACGACGGATTTCAGCACCTGGAGTTGATTCGCGACGTTGACATTGTGCTCGTGGATTGGAGTCCGTTGCCGCCGGCAAGAATGCTGTTGCCGGCAGGCAGCATGAGGGAACCGCTTTCGGCTTTGCGCCGCGCAACGGCCGTCGTATTGACGCGAGTGCCGAGCGACAATCCTGGCACGGCCGAAATGCAACTGATTCAGAAGTTCGCAAACGTGCCGACTTTTTGCGCGGAAACCAGGCTGCTTGGTTACCGCTGCGTGCGCGGAGATGAAGACACGCCCGTTGCGGATGAGCCGATACCGCCGCAGCCAGTATTCGCATTCTGCGGAATCGGGAATCCGGATGCGTTTTTTAGCGACCTACAAAACTGGGGAGTCGAAGTCGTCGGCCGAAGAGCGTTTCGAGACCATCACGCCTATACGGCGCATGACGTGAAGACACTGGAAGAGGATGCCGAGCAAGGGGGAGCGAAGGCGCTGCTGACGACGGAAAAAGATATACAGAATTTGAAGAAACTGCGTTTCGCAAAGCTGCCGCTGTATTGCTGCAAGATTGCGACTGAGACTCGCGATGGCGAAGCGCTTTGTGCCCTGATCAGGAAGAAGATTGCGTCGCGCCCCGGAGCTGTGGCGTGAAGCTGCTTATACGGGCGACAAACTGGGTCGGGGACGCGATCATGGCGTTGCCTGCGCTACACGCGGTTCGCGCGCGTTTTCCGAATGCTGAGATTTCGGTTCTAGCGTTGCCGTATGTGGTGGATATTTATCGCGGACAAGGAATTGCGGATGAATTAATCGGATACGAGCGCAAGGGCCAACACGCTGGGATACGTGGCAAAGAGAAACTGGCGGCGGAGCTAAAAGCTAAGAAGTTTGATACCGCTTTGCTGTTGCAGAATGCATTTGATGCGGCATGGATTGCGTGGCGGGCGGGAATTCCAGAGCGTATTGGCTACGATCGCGATGCGCGTGGGCTTCTGCTCACAAAAGCGATTCGCGTGCCGCGTCCTGGCGAAATTCCCGCACACGAGAAGTTTTACTATCTGGAATTGGTGAAAAGCGCGGGATGGATTGATTCGCTGGCGGACGTTTCGGAAATCTCTTTGGCGGTAACCAATGAACAGGCATCGCGCGCCGAGGAAAAGTTGCAGAATTTTGGGTCGCAGCGCGGCGCGGTGCGAATTGCGGTAGGCGCGGGCGCCGCTTACGGTTCCGCTAAATGTTGGCCGCCTGAGCGATTTGTGTTTGCGATTAATCGTTTAGCGAAAGAAAGAAAAGCAGAAATAATCTTGTTCGGGACGCCGGTAGAAGCCGCGGTTTCAGCAGCGATTCAGGCCGGATTGGATCAGGCGGCCTTGGACTTGACGGGAAAAACAGAAATTGCCGAGCTTCCCGCGCTGCTGTCGAGGTGCACGGTATTTTTGGGAAATGATTCGGGCGCGATGCACGTTGCAGCGGCGGTGGGGTTGCCGGTAGTTGCAGTGTTTGGTCCGACCGATCCGCTTGGAACCGCTCCGGTGACACCGCGATGCACGATCGTTCAGGAAAAGCCATACTGCAGCCCATGTTTTTTGCGAAGCTGCCCGACGGATCATCGCTGTATGACGGCCATCGCTCCGCAGAGAGTAAGCGACGGAGTTTTGCAAGCGCTGACGGAGGTGTCCGCTGCTTAACACGCTTGCAGTTCGCGGCTGTGGACTTACTGGGTGCCGTTGAATGGATTTTGAAGGAAGTGCAACGATGAGCGCTGGCCAGAAAGACGGACGTGAAAGTTCGATGGACCTTGCGGCACTGGGCGAGATCGTGGAGCGCTTCGCCAGGAAGAAAATCGTGCTGTTCGGCGACTTCGTTGCCGACGAGTTCCAGTTCGGCGAGATCTCACGGGTATCGCGGGAAGCGCCGGTATTGATTTTGCGGCATCGCGCGACGACTGTAGTTCCGGGCGGAGGAGCAAACGCAGCGAATAATCTTGCCGCACTGGGCGCGGTAGTCTATCCGGTTACCGTGGTTGGTGAAGATGCCGCAGGGGCGTCTCTCACACAATATTTTCGCAGCGTTGGCGTGGATGCCAGTGGCATCTTTCGTGCCAGGGAGTGGGTTACGCCGACGAAAACGCGCTTCCTGGCCGGGTGGACGCATACGGTTGCGCAGCAGGTGCTGCGCGTGGATCGCGAGCCGGCGCAGCCGCCACCGGAAAAGATTCTGGCCAAGCTCGCCGCGAAGTTACAAACGAGATTGCGATCAGCGGATGCGATGGCCATTTCTGACTACGGATTCGGCGTGGCGTCGCCGCTTTTGGTGAAACAAGCGCTGCGCGGGAAAAGATCACCGAGCGTGGCCACGCTTGACGCTCGATACCGCCTGGATACGTATGCAAATTGCGGAATTACTGCAGCGACGCCGAATGAAGCAGAACTGGAAGCTTTGTATCACCGCAGCATCGGTCGCGACTTGAATGAGCTGGAACGCTGCGGGATGGCGACACGAAAGAAAATGGGACTGCAATCGCTGCTAGTGACGCGCGGGAAAGATGGCATGGCATTGTTCGAACGCGCGGGACAAAGGCTTACAAGAATTCCGGTGCATGGAAGCGATCAGGCGGTGGATGTGACCGGGGCCGGAGACACCGTTCTGGCGGCGTATACACTTGCGCTTGCGTCCAGCGCTTCCCCATTAGAAGCGGCGCAAATCGCAAACATTGCGGGCGGTTTGGTAGTGATGAAGCGCGGCACGGCGGTGGTAACACGCGAGGAATTGCTTGCCGCGATTCGCGCCGAGATATCTGGCCACGTGAGCTGACGCCATGCGAACGGCTGAGGCAAAAATAATTTCGCGCGCCGATATTTCTGCAATGGCTGATAATCTGCGCAAACAACGAAAACGGATTGTGTTCGCCAACGGTTGCTTCGATATATTGCACGCCGGGCACGTGCGCTACCTGGCAGGCGCGCGCGCCGAGGGTGACGTGCTGTTCGTGGGAGTAAATGGCGATTCTGGAGTGCAAGGACTGAAGGGCGCCGGACGTCCGGTATTAACCGAATGTGCTCGGGCGCTGCTGGTGGCGGCCTTGCGCGTGGTGGACTACGTGATCATTTTCCCGGAGCCAAACGTGGAAAAGTTGCTGACGGAATTGCGGCCTGACGTGCACGCGAAGGGAACTGACTATACGGCGGAGACGGTGCCGGAAAAAGCGACCGCGGAGCGCTTAGGGATTCGCGTGGCGATTGTTGGTGACGCGAAAAACCACTCCACGCGCGAATTGCTGCAGACCGTGCGTAAGGCGCTGCATGACTGAGCCTAGATTTTTGGTGGTGCGTCTGGGTTCGCTCGGCGATATTGTGCACGCGTTTCCAGCGGTGAGTGGGCTGCGAACATCATTTCCAAATGCCGAAATCATCTGGCTGACCCATCCCAAGTGGGAATTTCTGGTGAACAGCAGCGAACTGGCAACGGTGTGGACAGTAGATACGCGAAATTGGTCGAACGTGCGAGGCATCCTGGCGCGTATCCGCAAGCATCGATTCGAAACAGCGATTGACTACCAGGGATTGTGGAAGTCGGCGGTGATTCCTTTTCTTGCGCGGATTCCGCGGCGTATTGGATTTTCTTCGGAAACGATTCGGGAATCGGGCGTACCGATTCTTTACACGGACCGCGTGAAAGCGTCGGCGCTGCGGCACGTGGCCGATCAGAATGGGGAACTTTCCGCGCGAGTTGGCGCGCGCTTCTCGACGGGAGACATAAATCTGTTGATCGCGCCTGACGACGAAAAGATAGTGCAGGCACGACTCGCAAAAGATGGCACGGAAGAATATATCGTGTTGAGCCCGGGGGGTGGCTGGCGATCGAAATGCTGGCCAGCCGAGCGCTACGGACTGCTGGCACAAAAGGTTTTGCAGCAGCTGGGATTGCGTAGCGTGATCAACGTCGGGCCTGGAGAAGGAGATTTGGCCGCGAAGGTGGCGGATGCCGCAGGAGATGCGCAACCGATACAGTTCACAGGCAGTCTGGGGCAGTTGATGGCGTTATTGAAAAATGCCAGCGCAGTCGTTGCCGGAGATACCGGGCCATTGCACCTCGCGGATGCTTTGCGCACGCGCGGGGTTGCGATTTTTGGTCCTACCGATCCGGCTCGCAACGGGCCTTACCGCCGCTCGGGCGTTGTGCTGCGCTGGGAAGGTGCTGCGACCACATATAAACGCAAAACGGAGCCGGATGAATCACTGCTGCACATCAGCGTTGACGAAGTGATGACAGCAATACGCGGGCTGCGTGAAGCGGCATGAGTAATGCCGCGGCTGTGTTTGCGCGTTGGCGAGTGCGCCTGGGATATATTTTGGCGGTGTTTGTGCTTTGGTTTGCTCGACCGACACCGGGATATGTGGCAGTCGGTGCGGCCATTGGATTGATTGGACTGTGGTTGCGGGCGTACGCGGCTGGATATTTGCACAAACAAGAAAAATTGACGGTGACAGGTCCGTACGCCTACACACGGAATCCTCTTTATTTGGGAAGCGCGATATTGGCGCTGGGTGTGGGCGTCGCGACGCGCTCGTGGATTTCTGCAGCGATACTTGTACCTTATTTCGCCGTGGTTTACAGCGTGGTCATGCAACGCGAAGAGGGTGAATTGCTGGGACATCACGGCGCGGCGTTTCAGGCATACGCAGCGGCCGTGCCGCTTTTCTTGCCGAGAATCACTGCGATGAGAATGCCCGGCGCGAGTGCCGGACAGTTTTCGCTCGCGCAGTATAAGAAGAATCATGAATACCAGGCGGCACTGGGTTATTTATTGTTGCTGATTGCTCTGCTAGTCTTGTGGCGTCTGCGGCTGCGCTGAATTGACCTGAGCCGCGGCTTCCGGGCAGGCCACGAAGCACGAGACTTCCAGTGTTTTCCCATCGATAAGAATGTGAATCGTGCCATTGGTGTCGGTGCGTAGCGTCAGAACGGCGGCTCCGCTGAGGCGTTCGAGAAGTTGCGGGTTCGGATGCCGGTAAGAGTTTTGTTCTCCGGAGGAAATTACCGCGAGACGTGGCCCCACCGCGGCAAGGAAATCCGGAGTGGTCGAGTTCTTGCTGCCGTGGTGGGCAATTTTTAAAACGTCGGAGCGCAGCTCGTCAGAATTGGATTCGGAGAGAATAGCGTGCTCGGACATTTTCTCCGCATCGCCGGGAAGCAGAAAACTTCGTTCGCTTTATCCATCGGGATGGCAGTGAAGATGTTTGCAACGTGATCGCGAGAAGTAGCGATGAAGCAAAGAAAGCAATGATTAGCCAGGCCGGCGGGGCCGGAATGCGATCCAGTGGACGCCTTAAAGCAGCAGCGTTGTGAGCCAGCGCAATGATGCAGCGAAAAACACGGCAGCTTGATGAAAAAGCAGTCCCAGCATCAGGGTAGCAAAACCGAGTGGAACGAGAATTCCGGTGAGTGGTAGGGCTAACAGATTGGCAACCCGCAAGCAAGAGGGGCGTGGCAGCGCGAAAGTATTGGCGAGACAGAAGAAATATCGCCGCGGCGATCAGGAGAAACGCCGCAGCGAATTCGCCGAAATAAAATCCTCGCGACGCTGCACGATTCGCGGCTACCGGCCAGAGACCAATCGCGACGCCAGAGGTGAAACAAATCGCGATAGTGACCGCCGGAAATTTCATCACATGCGTCGTAGACGCACAAGAGCTTCAATATGATAGGTCTGTGGGAAAAGGTCGAAAAAATCCAGCGAAGTAATTTCGTAGCGATGAGCAGCTGGAGCAGAGTCCGCGGGCTTGCGCGGCGTTTGCATTAGGATTGCCAGATCTCGGGCAAGCGTCGACGGATCGCAGGAAAGGTACGCGACTTCTTTCGGCCCCAGGTCCGCGAGTTTTTGTGCGGAGGCCTGACCAAGCCCGGCGCGCGGAGGATCAAGCACGACAAAGTCCGGTGCTTCGGTGGCGGTCTTCAGAAATTCCTCGGTTTGCACGTGCTGCGACACGATGGACAGGTCCGCGGTATCGGCGTTTTCGCGTAGATTTCGTGTGGCGGAAAGATTGGCGTCCACGCTGACCACTCGCTGAAATGTTTTGGTCAACGGAAGCGTAAAAAAACCGACGCCGGCGTAGAGATCCAGCGCCAGGTCGCCCGTGGCACCCGCAATTACCGTTTGAAGCAGATCTTCCAGCAAAAAGCGATTCACCTGGAAAAAAGATAGATGGCTGACGCGGAACTGGTAGCCGCTGGCCTCTTGAATCAGGTACCCGGGGCCAGACAGTTCGAATCGATTCTTTTTCTGATCAAGAAGCAGCAGGCTGTGAAGTGCAGGAACGGTGTCATGGAATAATTTAGTCAATTCCGGAACCGGATTTCTGAATTCCTTAAACGCGACGTTAAGCGCGATCTTCCCGTCGGAAGAATCAACGAACGCTTCTATTTCCAAAACTTCGCAGGGCAGGGAACCGCTGCGTGTGATTTCCTGCAACCGAGCGAACGTATCGGCCAGTCCCGGCGACAGAACGTCGCAGTGATCGATGGGAACGATGGCGTTGCTCTCCGGCAAATAATAACCAAGCGCGCGCGGATTGGCGTTGCTTACCGCCCACTGCGCGCGATTGCGATAATGCAGCGGCTCCGCGGTATGCGGCGTGATTTCGCCGCTCCAGTTCACACCGCCCATGCGTGAAAGCGTTTCGCGCAAAATCTCTATCTTGAAATTTACCTGGGCCTGGTACGACGCGTGTTGGTAGTGGCACCCGCCGCACGTTCCGAAGTGCGGACACACCGGCTTTACACGCGCAGGATTCGCTTTGCGGATCTCCAGCGGCTTGGCCCAGACCAGTTTCTTCTTACGCGAAGTGATTTCTGCGCGAATCTCTTCTTCAGGCAGCACGTACGGCGCAAAAATGGTATTCCCATCGGCGTGTCCTAACCCATCGCCGCCGTACACCAGCTTCTCAATCAATAACTGTAATTCATCAGGCATAATTGATTCCTATTCTCCATGATTCACAGGAAAACGCAAACGCTAAGCGCTTCGCTGGGGTGAGCTCGTCGAGGCAGCAGCACTTGGAAAGAATGTTACGAAAGATAGAAAAGACTCAAACGCGGAACACGAAATTCTTCAAGCAGTCTTTTTTGCAGAAACTGTTTTTCTACCAGGGCAAGCTGTTCCGCTCGCATCTTGCGCCTGTAGGTTGACAGCGCGCTGTCCATCTCGCGGCGCAACTTTAGAAGCAATTCTTCGCTGGAATGCAGCAACAGTCCGGCGTGGATTCGTTCATCCAGCACAGTCAAACGGCGTTCAAGATCCTCGACGTCCAGCGGACCGGGCGAGTCAAGCAGCACTAGGCAAGACTGCAGCGCTCGCAACGCCTCTTCCCATAATGTCACGAGTTCAGCCTTTTCCGTGTGCGTATTCGCAGCAATTCGCAATAATTCTGAATTTCGTTGCAAATAGCGGCGCAGTTCATCAGGTTCGAACGGCGACGGCTTGGCCGCAGAGTTTGCCGGCGCGCGCCCAGCGGCGGCTTCCGTCGCTTCTGCGGCGGCATCCAGCACCGCGTCGGTGCAGTACGCAAGGCTCTTCAGTGGCTTACCCGCACCGCGCCGCGAACGGCCATAACCCTTGAACGCGCTGTCAATTCCTTTGAATACAGCCTCGATGGGCACGCCGGCTTTCTGCCAAGTTTCCATGATTGCCCAGTCGAGCGGAGATACCAGCAGGTGCGAGCCGCGCTTCTTCCAGAAATATTCTTCGATTTCCGTGAAATAGTTGAAGTAGTTCCATTCGTCCATTGCCCGAGCCTACCGGGCAGCTTTCGGATCGTGCTTTTTCGCTGCGTCAGCGTTCTGATTTTTCTCCCAGATGATGCGCAAGCCTTCCAGCGTCAAAAAATCGTCGGTATGTTCAATATGCTTGGAACCTTTTGCCACCAGCTTTGCCTGGCCGCCCGTCGCTATGACCTTCAATTTTCCGGGGAGTTCCGCTTTCATGCGGGTGAGCATGCCATCCACCATGTCCACCGCGCCGTAGTACAGTCCGGCCTGCATGTGGGTCACGGTATTTGTTCCGATGACTTTTCCAGGGTCTTTTATTTCCACGCGAGGAAGTTTCGCCGCGCGCGAAAAAAGCGCATCGGAAGCGATGCCGAGTCCCGGCGCGATCACTCCACCAAGATATTCGCCCTTTGCGGAAATTGCGTCAAAGGTGATAGCGGTGCCGAAATCCACCACGATGCACGGCCCGCCATATTTGTGAAACGCTGCAACCCCGTTCACGATGCGGTCCGCTCCCACCTCCAGCGGATTGTCCACCAATACCGCCATTCCGGTTTTCACGCCGGCTTCCACGAACATGGCTTTCTGTCCGAAATAAACTTTCGCAAGTTCCGACAACGTCCAGTTCATCGGTGGAACGACGGAGCTGATGATCACGCCGGACACTTCTTTCGGATCTAGCTCCTGCAAAGTAAAAAGATTGCGGGTCAACACCCCGTATTCATCTGCGGTTTGCATGCGTGCGGTGGTAAGCCGCCAATGCGCGACTAATTCTTCGCGGCGAAAGACGCCCAGAACCGTGTTAGTGTTGCCCACATCAATCGTCAGCAGCATTGCTTCATTCTCGTCTACCTGATTTCCGTCACATCGCCGGCAAGCACCGTGACGACCGCGCCATCTTCCCGCTGCACTTGCAACAAGCCTTCGGGCCTGAGTCCGGCAGTTACACCCACGTAAGTGTCATTGCCATTGCTGACGCGAACTTTCTTGCCAAGCGCGTAAGAAGAGATTTGCGTGAATCGTTCCGTCACCGAGCTTGAGCCTTCGCGTAAGAATCGATTGTAATCGGTCTCAAATTCCCGGAGCAACCGCGCCAGCAATTCCAGCCGCGATTGATTTTTCCCGGTTTCCACGTGCAGAGAAGTTGCGATGCCACTCAGCTCACTGGGAAATTTCTCCTGGTTTACGTTGATGCCGATTCCGACGATTAGGAATCGCACCAGATGTGTTTCTGCGTGCATTTCGGTGAGGATGCCGCCCAGTTTTTTGCCGCTCAGCATCAGATCATTCGGCCATTTCACGTCCGGCTGCAGGCCAGTCTGCGCCAGAATTGCCGCGTGGGCGGAGAGTCCGGCCATCATCGTCAGCAACGGCGCTTGCACGGGCGAAACCTTTGGCCGCAGCAGCAGCGTAACGTAAATTCCGGCGGCACGTTCGGAGTGCCAACTGCGTCCTGCCCGCCCTCGTCCAGCTGTTTGTTCTTCCGCCAAGACTACTGCGCCCTCCGGTTCGCCCGCGTACCCGAGTTCCATGGCCACGCGGTTGGTCGAGTCGGTACGAAAAAAATGGTGAATCCTCTTGGCGAACATACTGCCCTGCAAGCGTTCCCGCAGCATATCCGGTGTAAGAATGTCTGGCACTCGCTCGAGAAAGTAGCCGGTGTTTGGCTTGCCTTTCACGCGCACGCCCACTTCGCGCAAGCGCTCGACCCATCGCCACACCGTCGAGCGGGACACGCCGATCTCTTTCGCGATGCGCGATCCGCTGATGGCGATGGTGGCATTGTCCGCGAACAATGTAAGCAGGGAAGCCAGCCGCCGGTCGGTGGTGCCGGAAAGAGAATTGGAAGCCATGGAAGTTGCGCGTAGCTTACTTGTCCTCGATGGAGTCTACAAGCAGACTGAGATTCGACGCCGGTGCGGAATGGGTCAGCATGCCCGAAGAAAGAAAATCCGCGCCGGTTTCGGCGTAGGCGCGCACATTTTCCAGCGTGATGCCGCCGGAAATTTCCACCACGCAGTCGGGACGCAGTTCGCGTGCTAACTCGACACACTGTTTGGCCTCGGCCGGCGTCATGTTATCCAACAGAACCGCTTCCGCTCCAGCGGAGAGGGCTTCACGCAGTTCTCGTTCGTCACGTACTTCAATTTGAATCGGCAGGACGGTATCGCAAGCGCGTGATGGCACGGCTTCCTCGTAAGCCGTCAAGGCATCCGGTTTCGAATGTAGCGCCGCGTACGAGTGCGCCTGATCAAGTGCCTGCCGCACGCCGCCGGCCAGCGCGATGTGATTTTCTTTAAGCAGAATTGCGTCGTATAGGCCGATACGATGATTGCTGCCGCCACCTGTTTTGACCGCGGACTTCTCCAGCAATCGCAGTCCGGGCGTGGTTTTGCGGGTGTCGCGAATCCGGGCGCGCGTACCCTGAATCTTTTCCACGAAGTGATGGACCATGGTCGCGATTCCGCAGAGCCGTCCGAGAAAATTCAACGCCGTCCGTTCACCAGTGAGAATCGCGCGCGCTTTCCCTTCGAGATGAAGCAGCACCGTCCCTTGGCGCACCAAATCGCCGTCGTGAACGCGCAACTCGATCTTCATATCGGAATCGAGCGCACGAAACACCCTTTCGGCCATTGACAATCCAGCGCACACCAGATCTTCACGAGCGATGATGTGCGCCTGACCGGTCGCGCGAGCAGGGATCGTAGCCAAAACAGTCGCGTCGCCGGCGCCGATGTCTTCCTCCAGCGCCGTCTGCACCAGCCGTTGCACGTATTCAGAATCCCAATTCACGAGCACCTGTCTCCAAGTCTACGCACTGATGATCAGTTGTCGGATTCTAGCTCTTTTATTCTCTCTTGCACTTTCTGAAGCTCAATTCGGCGTTCAGCCAACGTCGCCCGGAGCGCTTGAATAATTTTCTCGGGAGCTCGGCTGAGAAATACCGTGTCGTCAAGCTGGCGCACTTTTGATGCGATGTCCTTGGCCAGCCGTTCCGCATCTTTGCGCAGGCGCGCCAATTCGGCGGCAACGTCCAAGGTCTCGGCGATTCGCACATCGAACAGGGAAGTCGAACGCAGAGCACCGCCAGACGCAAGCTTCGTCTCTGTGATCGTTAGCTCAGTGAGCAGCGCCAGTCTCACGATGCCGTCCAGATTCGCCGCGATAGTCTCACGGATATGCGCGCTCTGGCTGGAAAATTCTGCCGCGAGGCGTTTTTTCGGGTCCAGCTTCATGTCTGCGCGGATCGCGCGAACCGACTTCACGACCTCTTGCACCAGTTCAAACTCTTCCAGCGCTGCAGCGTTCCGCCAGTTTTCCCGCGCCTCGGGATAACGCTCCAAGGCAATCGACTTCGCTCCCGGACGCTGGGGCAACTGATGCCAAAGCTCCTCGGTTAGAAACGGCATGACCGGATGGAGCAGGCGCAGGGCCGCTTCGAATGCGGCGAAAAGATTTTGCCAAGCGACAGTCGCGCGCCCGCGGTCCGCGCCGGTCAGTTCGGGTTTGATCCACTCGATATACCAGTCGCAAAAATCATTCCAGAAAAATTGGTAAATACTTTGCACCGCTTCGTGAAAGCGTTGCGTTTCGAAGGCATCCTTTACCGTGTCCAGCGTGTCGGCCAATCGCGCGAACAGCCATGCGTCAATCAGCGGCGCTTTGCCTGCGAAAGAGTACGGCGCCTTTTCACGAATCGCTGGAGACGCCAGTTCCTCGATCTTCGTTCCGCCGCTCTCTTCAAACTTGTCCAGGTTCACGAAAACGAAGCGCGAAGAATTCCAGATTTTATTTGCAAAGGAACGCGCGCCCAGCAGCCGGTCATCCGACACCACGATATCGGTGCCAGGCGCCGCCATCGAGGTGAGGCAAAAACGCATCGCGTCCGTGCCATATTTCTGATTCAACACAACGGGGTCGAGTCCGGTGCCCTTGGACTTGGACATCTTCTCGCCGCTCGCTGTGCGTACCAGGGAATGCAAATACACGGCACGGAAAGGAACCTTACCCGTGAAGTGGATGCCCATCATGATCATTCGCGCCACCCAGAAAAAAAGTATGTCGTACGCGGTGATCAGCAGGCTCGTCGGATAGTAGGTCTTGAAGTCAGGCGTTTGTTCGGGCCAGCCCATCGTGGAAAACGGCCACAGCGAAGAACTGAACCAGGTATCAAGCACATCGTCGTCCTGCTTCAATTCCAATGACCCACAGTGCGCGCATTTCACCGGCGTTTCGCGCGCCACCGTGATTTCCTTGCAATGCCCGCAATGCCAGGCCGGAATGCGGTGGCCCCACCAGAGTTGCCGCGAAATCACCCAGTCGCGAATGTTGCGCATCCAGTTAAAAAACTCTTCGCGCCGGTTCTCCGGAAGCATGGTGATTTCGTTGCGCTCGACGGCCTCCATCGCTTTTTCGGCCAGCGGCTTCATCTTGCAGAACCACTGATTCGAAGCGCGCGGCTCAACCACGGTCCGGCTGCGTTCACACAATCCAACAGACAATTTGTGATCAGTGATTTTTTCCAGCAGCCCCTGCGACTCGAGGTCTTCCACAATTTTCTTGCGCGCGGCAAAACGATCCAGATCTGCGTACACACCCGCGTTGCCATTCATTCTCCCGTCGTCGGTCATCACGTCGATTTCCGGTAGATGATGGCGGCGGCCGAGTTCAAAATCGTTTGGATCGTGCGCCGGAGTGATCTTCACTGCGCCAGTTCCGAATTCGCGGTCCACCATGGTGTCCGCGACCACCGGAATTTCGCGATTCATCAGCGGCAGAAGCAAATTCTTGCCTACCAAATGCTGGTAGCGTTCGTCCTCGGGATGCACCGCAATCGCGGTGTCGCCAAGCATGGTCTCCGGGCGCGTGGTAGCAACCGTAATAAATTCCGAACTGCCAACCACCGGATACTTGATGTGCCAGAGGTGCCCCGGCCGCTCTTCGTGCAGCACTTCCAGATCGCTCAGCGCCGTAAGACACACCGGGCACCAATTGATCAGATAGTGTGCGCGATAGATCAGCCCTTGCTCGTACAAGCGCACGAAAACTTCGCGCACCACGCGAGAAAGTTCTGGCGATAACGTGAATTTCTCGCGCGACCAGTCGCAGCTTTCCCCAATCTGCTTCATCTGCGCGATGATTGTTCCGCCGCTTTCCGCTTTCCACTCCCAAACTCGTTTTTCGAATTCCTCGCGGCCCAGTTGGCGATAATCGATACCCTCATCCGCAAGCTTTTTCACCACCACACGCTGCGTCGATATTCCCGCATGGTCCATGCCGGGCAAGTACAGCGTGTTGAATCCGCGCATGCGGTGCCAGCGAACCAGGATGTCGATTTCCGTGTGATTCAGCATGTGGCCGATGTGCAGCGAACCGGTCACATTCGGCGGTGGAATGACGATGGAAAAAACTGGATCCGGCGCGTTGGCATCGGCGCGAAAAAGATTGTCTTTCACCCAATATTCCGCCCAGCGCGACTCAATCTGCTGAGGGTCGTAGGCCTTCGCGATCTCCCGAGGCATGCCGGATGATTCTCCTGGAATGAGGGTTTCCGGGTTTGTACTTACAAACCCTGGCATAAAAATGTGGAATCCGTTATGTGCAGTGCAATCTTTGAGTGTAAGGGCAGGAAAGCAGAGCGTCAACGCAGTGGGCTGCAGCGCAGAACGCGATTTTCGTCGAAATGGAAGCGCAGGGAACTACTTTTTGGTGAGCTCGTGCGTAACCATCGCTTCGACCAGCGGCTTCAAAATTTCGCGAGTGACCGCTTGCAAAACCTCGGGATTCATTTTTGCGAGAACTTTCGCCACGATTTCATCCATGTTCGGCGCCGCAGCCGGTGCAGGTTCGCTCATGCCAGCAACGCCTGAGTATGTCGATTCAATCGGCTCGGGCTGCTGTTCTGCAAGCACCTGCGCCGTTTCTTCCTGAAGAATTTCTTTGGTCTCGGGAGAAAGCAGCGTTTCGATCACGGGAAGATCTTCGATCGCGCTCACATGCGGCAATTCCGGCGCTGGTAGTTCTTCGAGCGAGGTTGCCGATTCCGCTGCGACCGGCTGTTCAGCCACCGCTTCATCCGCCGCACTTACCAAGCCGGCGCTGAGAAGTGTTTCGGTTGCTGGCGTTTCTTCGACGACCACGGCTGAAGCACCCTTAGCAATTTCCCAGGTAGCAGCCAGTTGGCTCGCGTGTTGAGATTCGGCGTCCCACGGACTATTGATCGCTCCTGCCATCCAGGAATTTACGTTGGGGCTCGCTTCTGGCGCCGAAATGGGAGCAACAGGGGCAACCGCAGAGACGGGTGGCGGCGGAGGAGCGACCGCTGCGAATGGCGCAAGGAATGGCTCGCTCGCGTCCGGAGCCGATGATTCTGTAACCACCGGTGCTTTCTTTACCGGCTGCGGTATTGTCGGAAGAACCGCTTCAATCGCCTTGCCCCAGTCCTGGAGAACGGGCGAACTAGTAATCGCCGGCAGCCCATCGCGCTTGCCCGCCAATTCCGCGGCCTCTTCCTCGGTAATCGCCAAACTATTTTTTTCAATGGACGGCGCCCATCCGGCTTTTTGCGTCTGTTCAGAGCCGATTCCTGAAAACGCAGCTTCGCGCCAGTCGGTGCGCCCAGCCGGAGTCTCGCTCGCCGTTTCTTCTATCGCTGAGCTGATGCGCCAACTTCCGGTCTTCGATGATTCTTCTGGTTCTTCCTCTTCTTCAGCGCCGGCCGAACTCCCCCAATCACGGTCCGGAGAAGTCTGCTTGGGGGAAATCGCGAACACCGCGTCATCTTCCGGAGTTGCTGTCTCCAGCAAACTTCCAAACGCCAGCGGTTGCGCGCTGGTGGCGATTGTCAGCGGAGATGGCCGAGGAACGGAAAACACCGGTGTCCCTAAATCGTCTTCCCGCTCTTGTAGGGATGCGGGGGCCCGCGGCGCAATCCTGGCAATTGCTGGCGGCTGAGGTTTCGTGGCGACAGGCATCGGCGGCGGCGGCGTGGAAGCGGGCGCTCCCAACGGAACCCCAGCTCGTGCCAGCGCGGCCTTCACCATTGAAATGAGGGGATCGGGCGGTACAAATGGTTTCTTCAGTACACCGTCAGCGCCCACTCGTTGTGCTTCCTGCTCGTCCAGCGGATCGAATGCCCCAACCAGCAAAATTACGGGAATGTGTGACAGGGCGGAGTCATCTTTAACAAATTTGCAAACTTCATACCCGTTGCGAACGGGCATAAAAATATCCGCCAACACTAAATCAGGCTTTATATCGGCAATCTTGCGGACCGCAGCTTCGCCATTTCCCACGGCAACGACTTCAATGCCCTGATCTTTCAGGGCCAGAACCACCATCTTCTGAATATTGCTGTTGTCGTCCGCAACCAGGATCTTGGCCACCGGAACTTCCTCCAATGCACCTACACACACCACGTGCGGCCACAGAAAACGCTGCAGCCTCACTCAATTATTGGAGCATTGGGCGCGGAAAGCGTCAACGCAAACTGGTCTAACGTGTGTCGGAAGGGAACATGCCACTATTGGCACAACTTAGTGCCCGCGGCATCGGTACTGCGGCGGAAAACTACCAGGGAATGATTTTTTTCAGTCCCTTTTTCTTCTTGCTAGTCGATTCTTTCTTGGGATCGGCGGTGCTGTCTGCTGGCTTCGCATTAGGATCGGCCCCAGCGGCAGTGCCATTGCCCGTAGGGCTTTTGGCGTCAGTCCCCGCCGGAGGATTTGAGGTATCGGTGTTAGCGGCTGGCTGATTTTCCGCAGATGGCGCTGATGCGGGAGCCGTTCCGCTGGTATCGCCATTCGTGTCACCCGTAGCTGCTGGTGGTGTTCCACCAGCGGTGTCGCCGCTCTCGACCGTCGAGCCGCCCGACGCTCCACTCTGCGGCGTCGCGATTTCCACTACCGCCGTATTGCCCGTCGCGCCACTTCCGCTGCCAGCTCCCAGCTGCGTTTTGCCACCGCCAGTCAATATGTCCGCGGCGCTCGTCGTGTCATTTTCAGGCTCCATCTGCGGATTGCCTAGGCGCGACGAATTCCGAAGTTCCTTTTCCGGTCCGTTCTTGACCAAACTCATCGGCTTGCTGAGCATGCCCGGCTTCGGCCGCGGCGCACTCACTTCAGCCTGCATCCATGCCAGCGCTTTCGGGTCCGCCTGCGGTACCGGCACATGAAACGCCACCAATTTGTCTTTTGCGTCACCGACCCTGGACGATAGCGGATATTCCTTCACAATTCGTGAATAGTAGATCGAAGCGATCTCTTTCTTCTCGCTCTTTTCGAAAATATCCCCAAGCATCCACAGCGCGTCGTCTGACCGGCTGTACAGTGGATACCGTTTGGTTACTGATAGCAATCGGCCCGCGGCCGCGCGCCGGTCACCTTTCACATAATAGTAGTACCCGATCCGGTAATCGCCCTCTGCCAGCACTTCTTGTACATCGCGCAAATGTTGCTGCGCCTTCGGCGCTAGCGGATCCTTCGGGTATTTCGCCAGAAAAGTCTGAAATTCTTCTTCTGCCGATTTTGCCTCTGTTCGGTCGCGGTCGGGCTTGGCCATCTCTTTGAAATGCGTCATCGCCACTTGAATCTGCGCGTACGGCGCTTCCGGCAGGAAAGGGAAGAACACGATAAAGTCTTTGTATCCCGCGATGGCTTGCGTCAGGTTGGCGGTGCCGCCTTCCTTATAATAGGAATCCGCAATGGCCAGCTTAGCTTTGGCCAGGTACTCGCTGTCCGGGTAGGTATTGATCAGCGTTTGCAGGTTCAGCCGGCCCACTTCATGCCGGCCCTTTTTGATGTCCACCAGTGCGCGGTCGTACAAAACCCTATCCGGCGCCACCGAATTGTCCGTGGCGGCAGGGGCTTCCTTTTTCTTTTTCTTGAAAATTTTGTTCTGGGCTTCGGCTGAAACGCAGGAGAAAAGTACTGCAAGGCCTAATACTGCAAGCAGAGTTCGACGCAATCGTCACCTCTATGATTCGGGTTTCAGGGTTTGTTTTACAAACCCTGAGATAGTTTAGTTCGATCGGACCGGACTTTCTCGTCATCTTCGAGCGTATCTGCGCTCGCCGCGAGCAACGCCTCAGTATAACCTGAACCAAAGGACAGGTTTACCCTAACTTTGTACCTTAGGCCAGGAACCCCCTTAAGCTCAGACTCCTGTTTCTGGAGCCGGGTTGCTCCGCATCCTTCGCACCACGGAGCTTTTTGAACATTTTGTAACACGATTTTTGCGGATTCTTCGTACCATAACAAAGCTGCCTTGGAGCGCATCACTCGTAATGGACAAACGCAAATTTCTTTTTGCCTCGATCTCCGGTCTCATCGGTGACATCGCGTGGGAAGTACAGAAAGAGGGTCACGACGTTCGTTATTACATTGAGGCCGAAGGAGAGCGCGATATTGCCGACGGCTTTGTGCCCAAGTCCAAAGACTGGGAACGCGACGCCAAATGGGCCGACATCGTCGTGTTCGACGACACCCTGGGCCAGGGAGCCAAAGCGCAGGCGCTCCGTGCCACTGGCAAGCCTGTGATTGGCGGCTCTCCTTACACCGACAGCCTGGAAGACGATCGCTCCTTTGGCCAGGAAGAGCTCAAGAAAGCCGGCGTCAACATTATTCCCTACGAGGACTTCGATTCCTTCGATCCAGCCATTGAATTCGTGAAGAAAAATCCCGATCGTTACGTGATCAAGCCCAGCGGTGAAGCGCAAAACGTCAAGCGCCGCCTGTTCGTCGGCGAAGAAGAAGACGGCGAAGACGTCGTACGCATGCTCGAAGCCTACAAGCGGGCCTTCTCCGACGAGATCAAAGTATTTCAGTTGCAGCGCCGCGTTACCGGCGTGGAGGTGGCCGTCGGCGCATTCTTCAACGGTAAGAATTTCATCACTCCGGTAAACATCAATTTCGAACACAAAAAACTTTTTCCCGGCAACATCGGCCCGCCTACTGGGGAGATGGGCACTTCGATGTTCTGGAGCGAGCCCAATCGCTTGTTCACGCAAACTCTTTTGAAAATGGAGTCGAAACTCGCTCAGGAAGGCTACGTCGGCTACATCGACCTGAACTGCATCGTCAACAACAACGGCATCTATCCGCTCGAGTTCACGTCGCGTTTTGGCTATCCCACCATCAGTATCCAGCAGGAAGGCATGCTGACGCCGATCAGCGATCTATTCTGGGAACTTGCCAATGGCCTGGAACCCAAATGGCGTACTCGGTCCGGTTTTCAAATCGGCGTGCGCATCGTAGTTCCGCCATTTCCATTCGACGATGACAACACGTTCGATTCTTTTTCCAAAAACGCCGCCATCGTTTTCAAAAAACCCACTCAAGACGGCGTCCACATCGAGGACGTAAAAGAAGTCAACGGCCAGTGGCTTGTCGCAGGAACTTCCGGCGTGGTCCTGATCGTCGTCGGCACCGGCACCACCATGAAGCAAGCGCAAACCCAGGTCTATTCCCGCATCAAAAATATTCTGATTCCCAACATGTATTACCGTACCGACATCGGCGACCGCTGGGTAGAAGACTCCGACAAACTCCACAACTGGGGCTATCTGAGGTAGCGGTTCTCTTATTTGATTTCGATCTGCCGGCGAATTTGAAACCGCTTCGGCTCTCCGCACCGCGACAACTCGACGTCCTCGCAATCACGCGAAAGCACTTCCACGGGATTATCAATCGTGGCCGAAATGATTTTTCCGTTCTTCAAGCTGACGTTGATCTCAACTTCGAACGTTTCTTTGCCCACCTCGGCCACAATCTTTTTTTCCCCGTGCTTTTCCACTTCCACCCAATTATTCGGCGTGTCCGCCACAGGAGCGCGCATCCAATCCGCAGAAATCTTTATTTCCGGATTCTGCGGCGGCAAATGACGAACCACCAGCGTCGCCGTCTGATTCGCCGGATCGACTTTCGTCAACGTCAAATCAAAATCAATTGAGTCTTGCCCCAGTAACACGTAATTTCCATCCGCCCACGAATTCGGCGTGCTTCGCTTGAAATAAAAATGATCGCCCGCTTTGGAAAAAAGTCCCATCTTGTTGGCCAGCCACAAGTCGCTGTAAACCGTCAGAAGATCCGTGATCGGTCCGATTATTTTCGGGTCCACATGACTCAAATCCGGAACCGACGGCGAAGTGTCCGACTCCAGCGATAGCTTCTGGCGAAACTGCTGGCTGGCTTCGGGTAGGGAATAAGCCGCACCGTCAGAAATCATTCCGCTCCACGCATATTCCTCATAAAACTTTCCGTCGGCATCCTTTTTCACCACGCCATTCGCGTCGATCTTGTAATGCCACTGCTGATTCGAACCTGTCATGTGGTAAATCAACTTTTCGCCTTCGTCATAGTGCCTGCGCAAAATGCCGCCCGGCGCTGGCGACGTTTTCTCCCCCCTCTGCCCAGCGATTAGCGTAATTGCCGCCAGCCCGACGCCGGCCGCGACCGCCAGCACCTCCGCAATCCTCGCACTTTTCATGCTTTCATCTCCCGCAGCGCCAAGCACAAAAGTTAACATCTTTTCGCTTTGCGCGGCTGCCGTTTCGGATTACATTGCTTGCGGCACTAGCACTCACACTCACCATTCTCCGAACAAGGAGCATTCACATGAAACGCGCCGTCTGTGCCGCACTACTGGTTGCAGTCTTACTGCTTTACGCCGTAAACATTTCCTCGGCGCAAAAGTCCGAGCAGGCCGCTCCCGACAAGGTCGCCAAGGTTTCCCTCAAAGTCGGCGACACCGCTCCGGACTTCACTCTTCTCAGCGATCAATGGAAAACTGTCAAGCTGAGCGACTTTCACGGTAAGAAAAATGTTCTGCTTGCCGTCTACGTGCTCGCTTTCACCGGTGGTTGAACCAAACAACTCCAGGCGGTCCAGTCTGGAATCGACGCAGGAAAAATCGATACCTCGGATACAGAAGTCTTCGGCGTCAGCATGGATTCTCCCGCAGCCAATGCCGCTTTCGCCAAGCAGATCAACATTAAATTCCCGTTGCTCAGCGACATGAACAAAAAGATGCTCTCGGCCTACGGCATCCTCAAAGGCTACGACATGCAAAGCCAGTCGTTCGAATGGGCCCAGCGCGCCAACATCGTCATCGACAAAAACGGCATCGTGCAACACATCGAAGAAGGCGACTCCGCCGTCAATCCCAACACCGCTCTCTCCGTGTGCACCGACTTGCACAAAAAACAAGCCGCCAAATAATATCTCAACTTTCTGCCGGATGCGTTTTATTCCCGTAGGCGAACGGCATGCCGTGCCCGCTCTTTGGAGTTTGCTCTGGTGTGCGCCGATGCGCACAAACAGCACTCCTTCGGAGTGCCGATGGCTCTTTTCTCAGATTCGCTCAGGTCGCGTGAGCGAACGCTTCAGCTCTCCAGCGCCGCCTGCCGCCGCTGCAGCCACCGTCTCACCGACGCATCCCGCTCCAACCCAACCGCCATTTCATACGCCGCGCGCGCTTCGCCACGCGCGCCTGCTCGCGCCAACAACTCCGCACGTGCCGCCCAGTACGGTTGATATTCGGCAAGTCGCGCATCGCCCGCCACCTGTTGCATTGCGGCGAGCCCTGGCCCTGCACCGTGCAACTCCGCAATCGCCAGCGCGCGGTTAATAGCCACCACTGGCGAACCTGCCACCGCCATCAACGCATCGTAAAGCTGCACCACGTCCTCCCAGTTCGCAAATCCGGCGCGCCGGCGATGCACATGCGCAGATTGCAGCGCCCCCTCCAGCTGATATCGCCCAATCGACCCCATCTTGCTCGCTCGTCGCAGCAGCTCCTCGGCCTCCACAATCATCGCCGCGTCCCACAACGCGAAATCCTGCTGGGACATCGGCACATACTCGCCATTCGAATCCCGCCGCGCCCGCCGGCGCGCTTCCGCATGTAGCATCAGCGCCAGCAAACCCAGCGCCTCCGGCTCTCCCGGCAGCACCTCCGTCACTACCCGGCAAAGAAAAATCGCCTCTTCCGCCAAATCGCGCCGCGCGCCATCCGTTCCTGCTCCATCCGTCCAGCTTTCCGCGAACGCGCCATAGATCGCATCCAGCACCGTATCCAACCGCTCGCCGAGCTCTTCACGCTGCGGCACACGAAAGGGAATTCCCGCTTGGCGAATTTTCTCCTTCGCGCGCACCAACCGCTTGCCCATCGCCGCTGGCGACGTCAAGAACGCCGACGCAATCCTCTTCGCGTCCAGTCCCATCACCACTTGTAGAATCAGCGGGGCGCGAATGCCGGCTTCAATCGCAGGATGCGCGCAAGCAAAGACCAGCGCCAGCCGTTGATCCGGAATCGCCGGCGATTCGCTCGCTGCTGAACCACCATCCAGCCCGAACCCCAGCGCCCGCAATTCATCGCCGGCTAGCTCGTCCCGGCGCTGTCCGCGATACATATCGATCACCTTCCGTCGCGCCACCGTCAACAGCCACCCTTCCGGATTTGCGGGACATCCCGACACCGGCCAATCCGCCAGCGCTGCTGCGAACGCCTCTGAAAGCGCGTCTTCGGCAGCCGCCACGTCCCGCGTACGCGCCGCCAGAAAGGCGACCAGCTTTCCGTAACTGCGCTGCGCCACGGCTTCAGCCGCAGCACGCGCCAGATCGTCGCCCGCATTTACGGTCGTTCCCGCACCGTCACTTTCTATTCCCACGTCTGCCGTCTTTCGCAAGCCAGAGTCCCGACGCGATAATTGCGTTTTGGGACTCGCCGCTAATCACTAGTCACCATTCACCAATCACTTCTCATCACTACATCGTCCACACTGGCCGCACTTCCACCGTCCCATGACCGGCGCCCGGGCAACGCGATGCCCACGAAATCGCCGCGTCCAGATCCGCCACATCAATCAGATAGTAGCCGCCAATCTGCTCCTTCGATTCCACGTACGGACCATCCACCACCTGCGGTTTGCCATTCGCAACACGCACCGTAGTCGCCGCCGAACTTGGCTGCAGCCGGTTTGATCCGCGTAGCGCGCCAGCCTGTTTGAGCGCCTCGCCGTACGCCATATAAGCAGCGTATCCTTGTTGCTGCTGTTCCGCCGTCATCCGTCCCCAAGCAGCCTCCTCTGAATGAAGCATCAATAGATATTGCATTTCAGTCCTCCCTTTTAAGTATCCACTGCAGTTGGGCATCGCGTGTTGCGTTTCTTCCTTGCCCTCATCACAATGTCGCTCCCCACCCCTTCATTTGGACATCCACGTGACATTTTTAAGTAGGACGCACCACCGATCCGCGCTACGTCATTCCGAGCGAAGCAAGGACCGCCGCCCCTCCGAACGGCTTGCGCGAGGAGAATCTCTCTTCGATTTATGCACGCGGCAACACCGATCCGTTCGCGAATTCCGACTTGCAACGCGTTACTCGCCGCTACTCCCTACTCACCACTCGCTAGTCACCAATCGCTAATCGCTAATCGCGCCGTTATCCACACCCGTCCACAGAAATGCACAGACTCACAACACGAATTCCATTGACGCCACAATCAGAACAATTTATTGTGCTCCCAGATTGAACCGGGAAGCTTAAGAACTTTACGGATCAGTTGAAGGCGCAGCAAACTTGCCGTCAATCGCAAGCCGGCTCTCACGAGCCTGCCAATGAGAAACGGCAGCGGGCGCGCCGCGAAATTGAACTGCAAAGCTCCAAGCCATTGCGGTACCGGGTGGATGCGCGATCAGCCTGAATGCAATAAGCCGAACGGCCACAAGCCGCGCGGTGCAAAGCGCGAAGGCAAAAATTTAACGGACGGAAGTCTAAAGGCCACGCGCCGCAAGGCGCAAAGCCGATAGACCAAAGCCAATAAAAAGATCAGCCGCGCCACACGGAATTGCAAAGGTCAGAAACTTGACGGCTCAGTTAGAGCGAGTAACTTGCCTTCGGGCAGGTTGCGTAGCGAAATTGAACTGAAAAGGTCCAAGCCTTTACGGCGCTGCATGGAGGGCGAGCAAGCCAGTCGGTCAAATGTCCAAGGGTCACAAGCCCAAAGGCCAAGGTCGAACGGCAGGTCAATCCGCCAGATAGTGTCGAAAGGGTTTAGAAACTTACAGCTCAGTTAGAGGGCGCAAACGCCGCAAGGCGAGTGCGCCCTCTCTTTTTGTGTACAGACTTTTTATCCGGCCTCTTCTGTCTGGCCTCTTTGTTCGGTTTCTTCCCGTAGTCAGGGGCACGATACATCGTGCCCGCCTTGCCTTTTCCCTGTGCTTTCGACGCGGCCACCTTCAGGTGGCCATCTTGTATTCCATCAACCGTTCCACCGAAAATTTCCGCGACTGCGCGACCTAGCGCGACGCGTCCATTTTTCACCCCTCCACAGTCATGGTGAACGCGTGCGGCCGGCCGAGCCGATCCGCAACGTCTGTACTGCCGCTTGCCTCTTGCTCACTCTTCTCCGCTAAGGGCGTCCATCAAACGAGTGGGGCGTTAGGCCAGCGCGATTTTCTGTGACGTCCATTTTAAGCGGAGGAGATTCGATCATGCGCAACGTGTGGAAGTGTGCTCTCGGTATTTTGCTAGGGTGCGGAGCGTTGGCAGGGAACGCCGGCGCACAATTCAAGAATGGAAGTCAGGCGACGGAGCTGAATATTCCGCGTGCCAGCCAGCGCGGCACCGTGACGCAAAGGATTGGGCTAACCGACGTCACCATTACTTATCATCGCCCCTCCGTCGGCGGGCGGGAGATCTGGGGCAAGACGGTTCCCTACGGACAGGTGTGGCGCTCCGGCGCCAATGACAACACCACGATTGCTTTCACCGATGACGTTTCCATCGAAGGGAAACCGCTGCCAGCAGGAACGTACGGATTGCACACCATTCCCGACAACGATCAGTGGACGATTATTTTCTCGAAGAATTCCACCTCCTGGGGCAGCTTCAGCTACGACCAGAAAGAGGACGCGCTGCGCGTCACCGTGAAACCGCACCCGGCAGAGTCGTTTGAGGTGCTGACCTACGTGTTCGATGACGTGAAACCCGACACCGCGGCGGCCACTCTGCGTTGGGAGAAGCTCGCCGTTCCCTTCCACGTTTCCGTGGACACGAAAGCCGTGGTATTAAAGAGCATCAAGAGTGAATTGCGCAGCGTGGGCGGATTTACCTGGGCCGGATACGACGAAGCCGCGCAGTGGTGCCTGGACAACAATTACAACCTGGAAGAAGCGCTGAAGTGGGAAGACACTTCGATTCAAAATGAGGAACGCTTTGAGAACCTGGAAACTAAATCGCGCATCCTCGATGCCATGGGCCGCAAAGATGACGCCGCAAAGACGTACTCGACCGCCCTCCAAAAAGCCAGCGCCATTCAACTCTACGTTTACGCGCGAGGCCTCCAACGCACTGGGAATGCCAAGCGCGCCTTCGAGCTGTTTCCCCAGGTTGCAAAAAAGGACGCGAACTCTTGGGTCAGCCACTTGGCTCTGGCGCGCGTCTCGTCAAACAGCGGCGATTTTCCAACCGCTGCCAAAGAAATGACCCAAGCCATCAGCGCCGCCCCAGATACCACCAAACCATTTCTTCAGCCTCTTCTAAAGCGCCTGGAAGCAAAAGACGACATCAACAAGTAGCCCGGGTCGCGTCCCCACTCTGAATTTTTCTCGCTTTTTCCCGTAGTCAGAATGAAGACCGACGGCCGGGATGGGTTGAGGCTGGCGCGGAATTATCGCGTCGGCGAGTTAACGGCGGTGTGGGTGCCGGATGCGGAGCACGAAGCGCTGCGGGATCTGGTACCCGCGCGCGAAGCAGCCAAGAAAGATCAACTGCGCGCACGGCATCGGCTGAGTAAATTTCTGTTGCGGCATGGTCGGCGGCCGCCGGTAGGGGACAGCCCTGGACGGTGAAGTACCTGGAATGGGTGAAGCGCGATGTGCACTTTGCCGTGAAAGCGCAAGAAGCCACGCTCTTAGATTGAAGAAGCGGTGAAAGTAGCGCCGGCGAAGATGCGTGCGGTGATCGAAGGGCTGCAAGCCTTGCGAGGAATCGCGCAGATATCGGCGGTGACCGTCGTGTCAGAACTGGGAGAAGTGACGCGATTCAGCAAGGCGCGAGAGTTGCCACCAAATCAGCACTATAGTTCCTATTCCCACGGCGAAAGGCCAACGACAAACGAACAGCGAAACACACACGCGCCGCTCAGCTCAAATCGTTCCTGCAAAGCAAGATTCAGCTGTATGGGAAAGCTATTCCGCGATGGTCAAGTCCACTATGGTGGACGCCGTCACTCGCGCACCCGGTGTCGGCGCCTGGTCGATTACTGCTCCGTGCGGCCATTGCGGCGCGCTCACGGTATTCAATTTGCGCTTCAGCCAAACGGACTCCAGCCGCCGCACCGCATCCGCATCATTCATCCCGATCAGGTGCGGCATCACGTACGCCCCTTCCCGCGGACCGGCCGACACCAGCACATCCACGCGCGGCGAAGCGGCTCCCGCTCCCGGCTTCGGATTCTGTATCAGCACGGTATCGGCGGACACATCCGGAATCGTTACGTTCGAGACTTCGCCGACCTGCAAACCCGCGCGCAGCAACTCGATTCGAGAAACGCGCAGCGAGTTTCCTTCGAGCGATGGGATTTGCAATTGCCGCTGGCCCAGGCTCAACACCACATGCGCCTGCTGCGAAACTTTCATCAACAATCCCGCTGGCGGCGTTTGCCGCACCACGGTATTGATCGCCTGCTCGCTATACACGCGGTCCGCCACCCGCAGGATCAGTCCGCGCGAACGCAATTCGCTGCTGGCGTCCGAAACATTTTTTCCCACCAGATTGGGCATGGACACTTCGCGTCCGTGGATGGCGATGCGCATAGCGGTAATCGCGCTCAAAAACGCCGCCGACGCCAGAATAAATACCAGCAGCAGCATCCGGAACATCCACTCAAGTCGTTCGCGAAAGTTCATAGTCGGGCCGTCACATTGAATATATCCGTCATTCCGAGTGAAGCGAGGAATCTCTCTTGGTTCGTCGCTGCGTCGGCAACCCTATTTCTTCACCAGCGGCGGCGCCGGATAGTACGGCAACTTATCCTTGCTGGTATCCGCGCGCTTCACCTGCAATTCATCGAACAGCAGGGAAGGCGCAATCACCGTGGACGGAATTCCGCCGGTACGATTGCTGACCAGCGGATCGTTGCCGGCAGCGCTCAAATCGCTGCGCAGCGCGCGTACATCGAGTTCGCTGAACACTGCGCCGCGCACCAGTTCTTCGTGACCGTCTTTAGCATAGACGCGGTACAGCAGCCTGGGCGCAGTCCCAGCCATGGTTTCGACGCGGTAACCGTAAGGCTTGTCCTGGTTGCTGACCATTTCCTGCACGCGTTTTTTCAGCGCGTCTGGCGTTTGCGCTTCGGAACTTTTGATCAGCAGCACGCCGACATTCGGTCCCGGAGGAGCTGCGGGAGCCGCGCGGCCGTGCCCATTCGATTCGGGAAAATCGCGAATCGGAGTGCGGCCCACGAGATAATTGGTCAGTACGCCTTTTTCAATGATGTCGACGGGCGCAGACTTTACGCCTTCGCTGTCCACTTCGTAGGAACCGGTTAGGCTTTTTCCTCCGAACTCTTTCAGTGTGGGATCGTCAACAACATCAATAAAGGGCGGCAGGATGCGCGATTTGTAACTGGTGGCAAATGTTCCGGTAGTGCGGTTGGGCGCGCCAAGTTGCGGCTTGCGGCCCAGCACGTTGCCGCCGATCAGCGAAGCGACTACATCGTCCGCGGCATCCGGAGAAAAAAGCACCGGCCCGCGATATTCTTCTTCGACGATGGGCGCTTTGCGCAAAGCGTTGAGCGTGTCCAGCGCTTCCTTGGCGTCGTGTAGAAGTTTTTCGCGAGTGGGCAGTTCGCTGAGTTTCGCCACAGTCCACGCGGGCGTACGGCCCAAGCGCATACCGTCAGGAGCTTGCGTAGCCGCGTTGACTTGCACGGAGTAAATTGCGCGGCCGTTGCGGGTGACGGTGCCCTCGGTATTGAGTAGATACTCGTTGACCACCGTGAAGCGCGCCGAAGCCGTCACCGACTGGATGTCTGGATACTGACGATACAGTTCGGTAGCCGATTCCAGAGTTTTTTTCCATTCGTCGCGATTCACGCTCAGTGCGATGGTCGGCTCGACCAGCTGCACCGGAATGCTTTTCGCGAAATCATCGACGGGATGTTCTTCTCCGTTGAACTGCTTCAGGACGGATTGTTTCTGGGTGAGCGCTTCGCCCGCGGATTTATAGGCTTCGTCGGTGGCCAGCCAGATCTGGTGACGCAACGCGATGGGATCGTTGTCCAGAGGAAGCAGCGCATTGCCGCCAATGCCCTGGCCGTAGTAGCTGTCTTGTTTGTAGTCGCCGAGCCGCACCGTCACGCGCAACAGGCGCACGTGAACTTTTTGATCTTCGCGCGTGGCGCCGAATGCGGCTTCAGTGGTGAAATCCTCGATATCGCTGACGCGATATTCGATGTAGTAGGGCGTTTGCAATTGATCCATTTTCAATTGCGATTTGGAGCGCTCCATTTCGACCAGCAGGGCATCAAGAACGGGATCGCCCTTGGCGGCGACTTTCGCGGCGAGCATTACGTCGCTGCCTTTCGACGCGGAATCGTTCGGAGCGGAAACAGCCGGCTTCGCGGCTACAAAACAAATAATCGCCAGAGACGCGATCAGAATGTGTCGAGCGATTTTCACGGTTTCACCCCGGCCTTGGCCTGCACAGTTTGTTTTGCCGGTAAGTTTTCAAATCCGGGCGGCGGCAGAATCGGCGGACGATCGTGCTCGTGCGCGCGCTTTTGCACTTCCATTTCAGAAAAGAGCATCGATGGAGCAACCGCGGAAACCGGAACGTTGCCACTTTCCGCTCCGCATACTCCGTTGAAGACGTGTTGCTGGTCTCCAGTAGTAATGATGCGGGTCAGCGCAGCCAGCGGAGTGCCAACAATGTCCACGCCGCGAACCAATTCGTCGGGACGGCCGTCGGCATAAACTTTGTAAACGATGACGGGAAGCACCTGAAACGATTGCGGGAGCGCGCGGGTGGTCAGCGTGAAGCCGCCCTGGATGTCGTCAAAATAAAGTCCGTACGGTTTGTTTTGTTTTTTTACTTCGTCGATTAATTTCTGGCGCATGTCTTTTTCAGGAACTGTTTGCGAAGAGGTTACAAGTAAATTTCCCTGGCGGCCAGTGGGCATAAGTCCAGGCTGATTGCGGCCGTGACCGTTGGAATGTTCGAAACCCTTGATAGGCATGCGCGAGGTTAGAAAACTCTTTAGTACACCGTTAGCGATTAGTTCTACACGCTGAGCGGGAACCCCTTCGCTGTCGAACTCGTAGGTGCCAGCCAATTTTGTGCCGTTGACTTCGCGGATGGTGGGATCGTCCGCGATGCTCAAGAATTTTGGAATGACTTCCTGACCGACTTTTTTGGTGAAGGTTTGACCTTCATCTTCGTCGCGCTGGCGATGACCTTCGAGACGATGGCCAAGTACTTCGTGAAAGAAAACGGCCGCGGCGCGGCCGCTGAGCAGCGCCGGTCCATCATATGGTTCGGCGACGGGAGCTTTGCGCAGCGCGTCCAGGTCGGTGGCCATTTTTTCTGCTTTAGCAGTCAGCTCGGCTTCATCCGGCAAACTTTTTGCGGAGGGCGCCTGAAAAGTTTCCACGCGCAGCAGGTCCATGCCATCGTCAGCGCGAGTTTGCGCTTCCATAATCAAGCGAGTGGAGGCGCTGGGAGTAATAATCGCAGTGCCTTCGCTGGTGACCATGCGTTCTTTGGCGTTTTGTTCCTGCAGGACCACGCTGGCGAAATAAACGTTCGGGTATTTGCGAAAGATAGCGGAGACGCGGCGAACTTCGCCTTCCCATGCGGTGCGATCGAGATCCGGCAACTTGACTTCTTCGCCGGTGTGCACGACAGCAGCTTCTTTGGAAAAATCAGGGGACTTGTCTTCTTCCTCGGCGCGCACGGCGGTGTTGGTCTTGACGTTCAGGAAAGCCGGCGATGCGCGTTTGTAACCGCGGTCGGTCAGTTCCCACAAAACGCGAGCAATAGCATCGGAGCCCGTGCCAAAAGGAATGCTGCCGGACATCATTCCACTGCCGCGACTCTGGCCGTGAGTGTTGTCCAACGCAGGAGAACCGACGCGAGTGGTGACGTCGACCTGGCGGCGGTGATTGGCGCTATTGGTGAGCAGCGAGCCGTAAGCGCCTGCGAGCACAATCTGGCTCTGATCGTAGAGCGTATAGCTGATGTAGTAGGGAGCGGGATCGGTCTTGGCCAGATCGGAGGAGGCTCGCTGCAATTCGCCTTGCATGACTTTCATAACCGGATCGGGCATCACCGGATCGGGTGCTACCGGAGCGGACGCCGCGTGATCGTCCGGAGTGTCGGCAAGAATTGCCGCCGGTTGAATCAACCAGGCGGCAAGTAGCGACGAAGCGGAGGCGCGGGCCAAGCAATTCCAACGGGTAGGCAAAGGATGGTGTGCGGATACACCCCGGATGCGGCGCAATGCGCTAGATGTTTTCAAGTATGTGCTCCCAGAGTTGCGTGACGTTCTACCGTGATTTCGTGTGCAACGCGATACGATAACTAACCGTGACCGCGACGAAAGTTGAGTATGCCTGACCGTACAGTAACCTGCAATGTAACGTCAGGTGAAATGTTCTCCAACCTGCAAACGCGCTCCGTTGGCGAATTCGAGCGCGGAGACTTCCTTTCGCCCTTCTACTTTGACGCGCGAAACCCCTAGAAGAGTTTCCTCGCCGCAGCCGACGAGGAGTTTGTCGGACTCGAAATGGATTTGGCCAGAAGCTAGAACAAGATCCTGGGAATTCGACACCGGCGCCCCGCTAAGTTGGGAGGCCGCTCCTCGGAACGATGTGTAGGCGCCGGGCCACGGAGTGAAAGCGCGCATGCGGTTGAAAATTGTTTGTGCGGGAAGGGACCAATTGATGTGGCCGTCTTCTTTTTTGAGGAGTGGCGCAAGCGAGGATTCGGAATTATTTTGCGGATTCGGTTGCAAAGTGCCATCGCGCAGGCCGCGAAGTGTTTCGGCCATTAATGGCGCGCTAATTTCTGCCAAACGCGCTGCCAGCTCGGGTGTGGTTTCGTTCGCAGCGATTGCTGTTTCGCATTGCAGAAGCATTTCGCCGGTGTCCATGCCGGCGTCGATGCGCATGGTGGTGACGCCGGTTTTCGTTTCGCCGTTGGCGATGGCCCATTGAATGGGAGCTGCGCCGCGGTATTTTGGAAGTAAAGACGCGTGCGAGTTGATCCAGCCGAGTTTGGGAATGTTCAGGAGGCGCGCGGGGATGATTTGTCCGTAGGCGATGATGACGATGGCGTCGGGATTGGCTTCGCGCAGGAATTGTTCGGATTCAGGAGTGCGGATTTTTTCCGGCTGGAAGACGGGAATGCTGGCGGCTTGGGCAGTTTGTTTTATCGCGGAGAAGGAGACTTCGTGGCCTCGGCCGCGTGGGCGGTCGGGCTGGGTGATGACGGCTAGGATTTCGAAGTCTGACTGGGCGAGGAGCTGCTTCAGTGTGGGGACGGCAAATTGTGGGGTGCCGCAGAAGATCAAGCGCACTGGACTAGTCCGGGTTGGATTATACGTCGAGATCCTTCGTCCATCCTTATCGGAGGAACTCAGGATGACAAGTATGGGCGATTGAGCGTGTACATTAAAAGAAAGCGGCCGGTCGCAAAAAACAGATCCTTCGTTGCGCTCAGGATGACAAGCGTTTTAGAAACGTGCGCATAAAATTAGAACCGGGCGGCGCGCAAGGTTGGAGTTGACGTGTCAGCCAAGAAAAGACAGGAAGTTTGCGCGTGGCGGGCTCAGGACTTCGCGGCGGATGTTCGACTTGAAAGGGGAAGTGAGTTGGATTCGTCGTCGACAGCAGATTCTTCTGCAAATTCCTCGGGTGTGGCTTTGTGCATGGTGCGGTCAATGAATCTGTACGTCTTATGCGCGGCGGGAGTTGGCTCGGCGGCCGTAGGGGCGGCTACGCCGCCGGTTGTGGATGGTTCGACGACAGTGCAAAGGTCCTGCGCACCGGTTTCCTTCATCGGCTCGGACAAACGGCCGGCCTGTTCGGGTGTGGCGCAGCGGACGGCGAAAAGGACAGCTTGCTGCAGCAGACGATCTTCGTAGCGCTTGGCTTCGAGCTCGGGCACGCCGAGATTAATCAGGTATTTTGCGAAGTTACCTACGGCTCCGCTGACGCCGAGGCTGGCAAGACCGGCTTTGAGAGTGCCTTCGCCTACGAGCGGACCGAGACCGGGCAGGGCCAGCATGCTGAGTCCTGCCAGGACCCCAAGAGCGCCGCTGAAAATTCCCCGAGAACTGGGAGCGGTGGAGGTTTGGTTGGCCAAATTCGATTCGAGCCTGGTGTCATGCGCGAGAGCGGGAACCTGCTCGGGCAATAGAACGGAAATGTTCGAGGATGTGACGCCGGACTGAATGAGTTTATCAGCGGCGGATTCGGCGGCGTCGCGGCTTCCATACAGCGCAAAGACCGTCAGCGATTGTGGCATGGCAGCTCTCCCTTGAAGCAGAGAATTTTGGTCGCGCGGGCTCGGACGCGTGGTTCAGATTCGATGACGAGAGTGCTGCGATGATTAGGCGACGAAGCGTGGAGGAGTTCTATCGGGGAAAGCTAGTACCAGCGCGGCAGCGGCGGATGGAGGGTGAAGTGCAGAGTAACGAAGAGAAGGAAAGAGCAGGAAAGAGCAGCGGCATAAAGCCGCTGCTACGTAAAGAAAAAAACTACCATTCGCCTTGTTTTCTTAGTTTTTTGATTTTGCGGCGGATCATGTCGCGCTTCAACATGCTTAGGTGCTGGAGGAAGAGAATACCGTTCAGGTGATCGATTTCGTGGCAGAAGGCGCGCGCTAACAAATCCTCGCCGCGCAGTTCGAACCACTCGCCTTTTAGATCCTGCGCCTTGAGCGTGACGAATTGTGGGCGAACCACGTAGCCGCGAAAGCCGGGGATGGAGAGGCAGCCTTCTTCTTCGCGCTTTTCGCCTTCGAAGTGAATGATTTCCGGATTTACCAACACGGTTTTGGCTTCGGGATTTTTTCCGCTGGTGACGTCCACTACCGCGACGCGAATGCTTTTGCCGATTTGCGGAGCGGCTAGACCGATGCCTTGCGCGGCATACATGGTGGCGAACATGTCTTCTGCGAGTCCGGCGAGTTCGGCGTCAAACTTGGAAATGGCGTTGGACGGCTTTTCGAGGATGGGATCGCCGTACTTGACGATGGTATAGATTTTGCGTGCGGGTCCGCTGGGTACAGGCGCAGCGTTCAATTCCGCTGTATTCGTTTTCGCGTCATCCAATTTCAAAGTGGGCGTTTTTGAGTTGGGCGCTTCAGAAGTCGTGGATTTGTCTGGCATAGCCCTCGAAGTTGCGGCGAAGCTCCTGCAGGGAGTCTCCTCCGAATTTTTGCAGAAAAGCATCGGCCAGGACAAGTGCAACCATAGCCTCGGCAGCGACGGCGCCGGCGGGCACGACGCACCAGTCGGAGCGTTCGTAGGCGGCTTGGACTGGCTCCTTTGTGATCATGTTGGCGGTTCGAAGCGCACGGCGCAAGGTGGAGATTGGTTTCAAGTAGCCGCGGACCACGACATCTTCGCCATTGGTAATGCCGCCTTCCAGGCCGCCTGCGCGATTGGAAGAACGCGAAAATTTATGGGTGGTGTTGTCGTAGAATATTTCGTCTTGCACTTCGCTACCGAGCGAGCCTGCGGCCAGAACACCTGCACCAATTTCTACGCCTTTGACGGCCTGAACGCTCATCACAGCTTGGGCGAGCTTGCCGTCAAGTTTTTCGTCCCATTGCGCGTGCGAGCCGAGACCGACGGGAACATTGTGGGCGACGACTTCGAAGATGCCGCCTACGGTGTCGCCCGCTTTTAGGACGGTGTCCACTTCGGCTTTCATTTTGTCTTGCGCAGCGGAATCGACGCAGCGGAGCGGGGATTCCAGATCGTTCGAGATGGCGTGGATTTCGTCCCAGGAGGGAGCGCGATCCATGCAGGTGTGGCCGACTCGAATGGTGTGGCTGGCGATTTCTGTGCCGAGGGCGCGCAGGAGCTGCTTTGCCAGCGCGCCTGCTGCTACGCGGGCTGCGGTTTCGCGGGCGGATGCGCGTTCGAGGATGTAACGGGCATCGTGAAAATTAAATTTTTGCGAGCCGGCGAGATCAGCGTGGCCGGGTCGCGGGGCGACTAGTTTTTTGGCAGCCGAATCGTCTTCGGAATAGGCTTCGACCGCGAGAATCTTTTCCCAGTTGGCCCAATCACGATTTTCGATGCGAAGTGCGATAGGTGCGCCGATGGTTTGTCCGTGGCGCACTCCGGCGAAGATGTCTGCGCGGTCTTTTTCTATTTTTTGGCGGCCCCCGCGACCGTAGCCGAGTTGGCGGCGGTGAAGTTCGCGATTGATGAATTCGAGGTCAATGGGCAGACCGGCAGGCAGGCCGGACAGAAAGGCGAGTAGCGCCTGTCCGTGCGATTCTCCCGCGGTATAGAAACGAAGCATGTGGTTAGAATCCCGAAAATAGAAATTAGAAAAGTGAAAAAGAGTTTAACTGGGGAGGCGAGTTGCGTCTAGGCTTTGCGGGATTCGGTAGTGAGTTAGTTTCCTAATTATGCATTCAAACTTACCAGAACTTAGGGCTAGCCTGTTATAAGAACAACTGCCCAGGTCAGCAAAATATGTGAACAAGGGCATGACAAATTCGCACTTATTAGACCACGCCTGCGTGAGGCAATGCCGATGCCAGGACGAGTGCTGCTCCGGCGAAGAGCAATGTGTCCGCGACGTAATTTAACGCTTCATTGATCTCCGGCGTTGAGGATCAAAATAAGCAGATGTATAGAGTGAGGACAGTCATTAATGCGCCAATCGAGGTTGCGGCTATCCGAGATCGTTTGTTCAGGGTCAAGGCGATTCCAGCGGCCAGTAGGATCGCTCCTGCCAGGTATCCCCATACGCTGGCGAACGGAACCCATGATGGCGTCATGGAAGCATCAGAAACCTCTTCCGCGAAGGTGCCGCGGCAGAACTTTGCGTGAGCATAACGCCCTTACGGCATGGCTAAAAGGTCAAAAGCTCAAGCAAAGCAAGGTCGCCTAATAGCGACTCAGCGAGGAACTTCTCTCAACTCCCGGCTGACGCTCCAATCGGGTTCCGACCAGCTACGCCTTTATTAGGATTCCGAGGGCGCGCCTGCCTTTTTCGGTTATGACTGTGGGAAGTGGGGCGTTTGCGGGCGAGTGCAATTCGATTCCGATGTAGCCCGACAGATAGAGCTCTCTGATCGTAAGCTTATCTAGCTTCTTACCATTCGCGAAGACTTGCAAAAACCATTTTGCTTGAGCTGTGTCCATAGGAAGAGCTTCAGTTGCATCAGGCGAACGCTTGCCATTGGTGCATTTTTATCGCCAATGGAATCGAAAAATAAGTGCAGGATTTACTTAGACTTACGCTAACGCGTTCCAATAGGGCATTCCCGAAGGTCAACAATTGGTTACGCGAAACCGAACCTCAGCAGAGAGTAGGTCACAGATTCTGCCGGGCTAAGCCCGGGCTAAGCCCTGACAAACGCGTACAGGGCAGAAAGCTCTAACTTTTCTGACTAGCCTATTAATGCGGGTAGAATGGGCTCTTGGAATCGGGGCGTAGAATGGCGGCGAGAGGTGTGCTGATGGGAGAAAAGGAAAAACAGAGCGAGGACCTGGAACGCTTGTGCCAGGGCGTGTCACCTAATGATGCGCCATGCGGCTATCGAGCGACTGTGCATTGCGCGGCGTGCGGCAGATGGTTCTGCGATGCGCACGCCGAGAACGAGGAGTGGCATTCGTGTACGCTGGCGCACGAAGAAGAAGGCGGCGAGGCGTAAGAGTCTGCTAGTAAGCCCAGTAGGGGCCGACGCCGCCCGGTGTGTTTTGGTTTTCGATTGCGGTGTACACCTTGCGACCGTAGAAGAACGGAAGTCCCCAATCAAACACTCCTGGGTTTGGACCGGCCAGCCCGTTGGCTGCTCCGGAGGTGATGCTGGTCAGCAGGGTATCGGCGTTGCCGACGGTGAATGTGAAAGTGCCGCTGGCGCCGTTTGCCCCTTGGTTGGTGGCGGAAGGATTTTGTGTGGAGGTGGGGCAGTACCAGAAAGTGAAGTTCTTGCAGGTGGGAAAAGTCGTAGTAGCCGAGTCCAGGAAATAGATAGCGTTCGAACCGGTGTCGAGGAAGGCGGCGTCGGTGTAGGTTGTGCCGTTGAACCTGGTCGTGAAATTTCCGGTGGAGGGATCGATAGTATACACCGTGGCGCTTCCCAGACCGTTGTTGGACTGAGTGCCAATGCCAAAGATGAGCGAGCCAGTGACGCTGGTCTCTGCTCCTGAAACCGCAGGTAATTGAATGATGACGCCATTGTTATCGGTGGCAAACAACACCACCGGATTCTGTACCTGGTTAGCAAGACTTTCGGTGGTGACTGAGCAAGTCCCTGGACATGTGTAATACAAGCCGGGGTTCGATGAGCCGGTCAAGGTGCAGGCATCGCCGCAATCCTGCGCAAAGGCGCCAACTCCTAAAATGCCGTTTGCGCCGAGGCTTGCGAGATTGTCCTCTTCCGCGCCATTGCTTGAGCAACTACTTGGGATGTTGGAGAAAGTCGCGCTGCCGACCACTTGAATAGGCAGACTTTTGGCTTGCTCTCCGGCGATAGTCATATCCGCGGTTTGCACTGGTCCCCAGGTGAAGCCATCGATGAATGGGAGGCACTCGACAACCGGATTGCCGCCGGAGCCGGTCTGCTGCGGAAGTGAAATGGTGAGGGCGGAAGAGAGGATTCTTAGTCCCGAAGAGCCGGTGTCGACGAGGACGTCGCTGATGGTCTGGCAATTGGAGGTGCTGCCGGGAACGCAAACCGTCACGCTGGTGAAGGCAGAATTTACAGAAGGGGAATTGTTTGGAGGACCGGCCAAGGGTCCAGTGTTGACGATGATTGCCTGAGTGTTGTTTGTCGGAGTACCTGAGCCAGCGCCGCTGGTACTGCTGCTGCCGGAACCGCCGCATCCCGCCGTTGCCGCCAATATTCCGGCCACGAGCAATGAGAGAAATCGCTGCATTCGCGCGGGCTTCATCGTATGTCCTCGGCATGAATTCCTGCCGGCAACTGCTGGGGGACATACGCTTTGCCGACAAAGGATCGCATGTGCCCGGAAATTTGAATCACCAAACCTGCATGCTGGATGAGTAGCGAACCGCGGCTGCGATGTTGCGCGCGCTGGGCTTGCACTGCTTGTGTGTACTCGTCGAAATAGGGGCCAAGAAGCTGGCGAAGGTCGGGATGGACGGGGCCCTTCCAGGTGACGGCGAAAACTTTTCCGACGGGCGAGGCATATTCTCTTACAGCTACGCCGGTGGGAGTCTGAATTTCATGGAGAGTGTAGGAATTGGCGCCGCTGGTCTGCAGGGTGCCTTGCATTTTGGCTTGATCTTCCCGGACCGAAGTTGCGTCACGGCCCAGAGAGGCTGATAGGGAAAAGGGTAGAGCCAGCATCAGGACGAGGGAGCGGGGAATTTTAAGGTTCATAGTGTGCCCGTTTGCGTTCAGTACTTGAGTACCGCGAGTGCCAGGAAATTCTCTTCTATCATGGTGCCATAACGCTCGGCGGAGAGGGTATCGCCAGCTGGTCGGAACTGCTTGAAGATGGATGAGGAATATCGGCTGGCGGGTTGCTTGGAATTGGGATGGGACAACTTGCCTTGACGGCAATCGGCGGCACAGTTAGGCTTTCGACGAAGCGTTTTTTCTGCGGCCAAGCTGCGGCTACCGAGTGGCTTCGCGAAGCTTGGCAGACGAGAGATTGGCGCGCTACACAGTAGTGACGGAATGACATTCTGGCGGAATAGGAAACGTGGCAGACACGCCTCTTCAGGTCTCCAGTAACCAAGCTCCTGCGCCTCCCGCGGCCTCGATTTCCCAGGTTCTGATTGGCAGCGCCAAGCAAGCTGTGTTGCAAGTCCAGGAATACTCCTTCCTGGCGGCTCAATCCATCAGCAACATATTTTCCGGACCGCACTATTTTCAAGACACACTGGATCAGATGGACCAGATTGGTGTGGGTTCGTTGCCGATCGTGCTGCTGACAGGGTTTTTTATTGGCGCAGTGATGGTGCTGCAAACGGCCTCGCAGTTTGTGCGATTTGGGCAAACTTCGCTGACGGGCGATGCGGTTTCGCTGGCGCTGGTGCGCGAGCTGGGACCCACGCTGACTAGCCTTCTGGTTACGGGGCGCTGCGCTTCCGGGATTGCGTCTGAACTTGGGTCCATGCTGGTGACCGAGCAAGTGGATGCGATGCGCGCGATGGGAACGGACCCGAGCCGCAAGCTGGTGACGCCGCGAGTCATAGCGACAATTTTGGTACTGCCGCTGCTGACGGCAATTTCTGATTTTATTGGGTTGGTTGGCGGGTGCGTGGCGGCGGTTTTTTCGTTGCGGTTGGGTGTGGTGCAGTTCTGGACGCGGGCGATTGATGCGCTGGATTTTGCGGACATTATGCAGGGCATGATGAAGCCGCTGATTTTCGGATTCATCCTGGCGACGGTGGGCTGCTACAAAGGATTAACGGTGCGCGGAGGAACGCAAGGCGTTGGGCGTGCCACGACACAGGCGGTGGTGGTGTCGTCGGTACTGATCATTGTTGCGGACACGTTTCTGACCAAGCTGGCGCTGTATTTATCGGACAAACTTTTCTAACTACATATGGAAGCGACGATTTCCTTTCGCGATGTTCGACTGAGTTTTCATGAAGGCGACATCCTGCGCGGGCTTTCGTTCGAAGTGTTTCCAAAAGAGACGCTGGTGTTGCTGGGGGAAACTGGCACCGGAAAGACATTGAGTTTGAAAATGGCGGCCGGACTGCTCAAACCGCAAGAAGGCGACGTCAAGGTATTAGGCCGACACATATCGGAGATGCAAGAAAAAGAGCTCCTGGACTTCCGACGGGAGATTGGATTTGTGTTCCAGGAAGGCGCGTTGTTCGATTCGATGACCGTTGAAGAAAATGTGGCGTTCCGGTTGCGCGAGGAGAAAGTGCCGGAAGAGGAAATCGCGCCGAAAGTGCGCGAAGCGCTGCGCTTCGTGGAATTGGAGCACGCAATCGATCAGGTGCCGTCGGAACTTTCAGGAGGGATGCGGCGACGTGCTTCGATTGCGAGGGCGCTGATTACGCGGCCGCCGATCGTGCTATATGATTCGCCGACCGCTGGGCTGGATCCGGTAACTTCGCAAACGATCATCGCGTTGATATTGCGGTTGCGCGATATCTATGGAGTGACGGCGCTGCTGGCAACGCACCGATTGCAGGACGGTTTTGCGTTGGCAAATTTTCATTTCGATACGGCCACGAATCGAGTGTTGCCGAACAGTCACAAACCGCGGGGGCGGGAGTCTGATGGTGGAGAATCAAGCACGCGTTTTGCTGTGCTGCGAGAGGGCAAAGTATTTTTCGAAGGGACTCCGGAAGAGCTGGAAGCGGTGAAGGACCCATATTTGAAGCGATTTCTGGTGTGAAGGTAAGGTAGTCTTTAGCGCAAGGAAAAAGGGGTGGTCTGAGAATGGCGCAGCGCAAACAACTGACCTGGACAGAGTTGCGCGTGGGACTGTTCGTACTGGTGGCGCTTTTGGTGATCGCGGTGGGAATTTTTTATGTTACTGGCGCGGGTTTTTTGGGTCCGAAATACCGTTTGCGCACGTACCTGCCGGAAGTTGCTGGAGTTACGAACGGAGCGCCGGTGCGGCTGGATGGAGTGGACATCGGCAACGTGGAATCCATCAAGATGGTTCCGCGCACGCCCGGACATATTCCGGAAAAGAGCCGCAATATTGAATTGGTCCTGCGGTTGGACAAGCGGTTTCAACCAGAGATTCTGACGGATTCGACGGCCAAACTGGTCACGGAAGGATTACTTGGCAATCGCTACGTGAATATCACGCGCGGATTTACTGGAGTGCAGCTGAAAGAAAATCAGGAAGTCCCGGGAACAGCGGAGCAGGCGTTGTCCGATGTGTTGTCGAGTATGCAAGGATTAACGACGGACGTTCAGGAAGTGATCAGGAGCCTGCAAGCAGGCAAAGGAACGCTGGGGAAATTGTTGACCGACGATCAGGCGTACAACAATCTGAACGGATTGCTGGCCAAGAGCAACGACATGGTTGGGGGAATTCAACAAGGCCGCGGCACGTTAGGCAAATTGGTGGCTTCCGACGAGATGTACGGCAAAGCGAAGGCCACACTGGATAACGTAAATGGAGTGGTGAGTGACGCTCGCGCGGGCAAAGGCACCATCGGAAAACTATTGAATGATCCCACGCTCTACGATGAGGCCAAGAAAGCGGTGGAAAACGGAAATTCGATCATCGGCGACGTGCGAAACGGCAAAGGTTCGCTGGGCAAACTGGCGACGGACGACGAGCTGTACAATAAATTGCGCGATACCAGCGGGAACCTGGCGTCGGCGACGGCTAAGCTGAACGACAACACCACTACCGCGGGAAAACTTTTCTCTGATCCCAAACTTTACGACAATTTGACCGGATTGACCGGGGATTTACGGCTGTTAATCGGCGATTTTCGGCAGAATCCGAAGAAATTCCTGCGGATAAAAGTAGCGGTTTTCTAGACAAGAGAAATTCACGTTCTGCGGGTGGCCCTTTGCGCGGCACGCGAGGCTTGTGATGTAATCCAGTTGTAACAATATCCAGCCTAGACTGTTCAGATACAGGACTCGCTAAGCCAACTTATGGAAAGTCAAGATTCGTCGGCAAAACAAAGCAGGCCGGAAGCGCCCAAGTCCACGCTGCCGCAGCCGGGAAGGCCGGTTCCCAATCGCGCTTATCCCGGAGCGCTGATTGTGGTGGAAGGAACGGACGGCTCGGGAAAAAGTACGCAACTGTATCTGTTGAAACGTTGGCTGGAAATTGGCGGATACCGTTTACATTTTACGGAATGGAATTCGTCTCCGCTGGTGAAATCGGCGACGCGGCGCGGCAAGCAGCGACGGCTGCTGACTCCAACTACATTTTCATTGTTACATGCGGCGGACTTTGCGGATCGCTGCGAACGGCAAATCATGCCGCTGCTGCAAGGCGACTACCTGGTACTGGCGGATCGTTATATTTACACCGCATTTGCGCGTGACGGGGCGCGCGGCTGTCCGCAAAAGTGGCTGCGCAATCTTTATCGTTTCGCGCCAGTGCCGGACATTACGTTTTATTTTCGCGCGCCGCTGGACGTTGCGGTACAGCGCATCTTGAGCGGGCGGCCGAAGCTGAAATATTATGAAGCGGGAATGGACTTGGGACTCTCCTACGATCGGCCGGAAAGTTTCCGGCTATTTCAATCGCGCATTCTGGATGGCTACGACAAGATGGTGGAGTCGGATAATTTTGTAGTGCTGGACGGCACTTTGCCGGTGAACAAGTTGCAAAAGCAGATGCGCGATATCGTCGCCTCCAAAATCGAGCTGAAACGTTTTGCGCCGCACGCTGCAGAGGCGGAATAAATGCCGGACCACGAAAGAGAAAAAGAGAAAGAAAAGGAAAAAGAAAAATCCTCCGCGCCCGTGGTTGCCGAGCCTTCGCTCACGTCGCCAGCCAATCCAGCACAGCCCAAAGTCGCGACGCCCACGGAAGATGAAGCCGCGAGCGCTTTTTTTGCAGCGCCGCTTCCGGGATTTGACGCCAGCGAAATCAGCGGCACGTTGATCGTGATAGAAGGCATGGACGGTTCCGGGCGCTCGACGCAAATCAGTCTGCTACAAGAGTGGTTGGAGTCGGAAGGTTTTGCAGTGCAGACCAGCGGACTGCGGCGTTCGAACCTGGTGGGCCGCGACATTGACGAATTGCTGGCCAAGAACGCGGTTACTCGCCTGACGCTGGCGCTGATGTATTGCACGGACTTTTTCGATCAACTGGAGCACCGCATTGTGCCGGCGTTGAAATCCGGCGCGGTGGTCTTGGCGGACCGTTACATCTTCACGCTCATCGCGCGCAGCGTGGTGCGCGGAATCAACCGCGATTATTTGAGCGGACTTTATGCGATGGCGCTGCGCCCGAATCTTACGTTCTGGTTGAATGTACGCCCGGAAACCGCATTTGGCCGAGAATTCCGCAAAGCGCAGGCGATCAGCTACTGGGAAGCGGGCCGGGATATGTCGCTTTCGCACGATCTCTACTGGTCATTTGTGCGTTACCAGACGATGATCAAGCGCGAATTCGAAGCCGTCGCCAAGCGCCACAATTTTCTGGAGCTCGACGGCGAAGCCAGCGTGCCAACAGTAAACAAACTTTTGCGGCAGCGCATTGCCGAACAGCTTGGCATTCGAACCACGAAGTACGCGCCGTCTTCCGCGCTAGCTCACCTCTGGCGATAGAAAATTGCATGCCTGAGCCGGTTCACATCGCCGCGATTGATGCCGGTTCGAACGCCGTGCGGCTCTCCATCGTGCGCGCGTATTCAGCTCTGGATATCGAACCGCTGCACAACGAACGCTACCCGCTGCGTCTGGGCGAAGGAGTATTCGTACGCAATCGATTCAGCGAAGATATTTTCAAGAAAGCTGCCAAAGCCTTTCGCCATTTCCGCGATTGCATGGACGAATTTGGCGTAACGCATTATCGCGCGGTGGCCACCAGCGCTACGCGCGAAGCGGTGAACCGAAAAGCATTTGTCACGCGCATCCGCGTAAAATCCGGAATTCGGCTGGAAGTTATTAGCGCGTTGGAAGAATCGCGCCTGGGCAGAGAGGGCGTCTTCGCGGCGCTGGGCCCGGAAGCGCAAGCGCGTTGTATTGCGGATCTGGGCGGTGGCAGCCTGGAAATCAGCGTGTTACAAAATCATTCGGTTTTGAAAACTGCGCAGCTTCCGGTGGGCACGGTGCGCTTGATGACCACGCTGAACATTCACGGCGAAATGCGTCCAACGCAGGCCGAGCAGGTGCGGCGTTATCTGCGCGCGCTGTTGGAATCGAAGCTGCCAACGCGTCCGAACCTAGCCGACGGATTAACGGTGGCATTGGGGGGCAACGCCGAAACGCTTGCCAATGTTGCGCCCGGCCCGCGGCATCACGGAATTCCCACGCTAGAACTTTCCTTGCTGCGCGAACGGCTGCCGGAACTGCTGCGCATGGACGTTCGAGACCGCATGAAAGCCTATGCAGTGCGCCGGGATCGTGCCGATGTCATGGGAATCGCGGCCATCATTTTCGTCACGCTGGGCCGCTACCTGAATGTGCGTACGCTTGCGGTGCCTGCGGTTGGGATTCGCGAAGGCGTGATCCACGAAATTGCCACGGAAGCTTTTTCCCGAAAAGAGCCGCATCGCTACACCGCAAAAGCGCGGGAGCTGCTTGCCGGCACGCGCAGTTTTTCGCGGCGGCTGGAGCGCGATCAACGTCACGCTGAACACGTTCGTGAACTGAGCTTGCAACTATTCGATCAACTGCAACCGCTGCACCATCTTCCTGATGACGCCCGGGTGGTTTTGGAAGCCGCAGCGCTGCTGCACGACATTGGACATTCCGTCAGCCACAAGGGCCACCACAAGCACGGCGAATATTTGGCGATGAATGGCGACATTCCCGGTCTTGAAGGACGCGGCCGAGCGCTCACCGCTGCTGTGGTCCGGTATCATAACCGCAAAGCTCAGCCTGAAAATCACCACGTCGCGTACGCTTCGCTTAACAATAGTGATCGCCGGCTGGCGCGCCGCCTGGCTTCGCTGGTTCGAATCGCTGAAGGTCTCGATCATTCGCACCGCCAGCGCATCAGCAGAATTCGTGCGGCCTTTCAGCGCGACGCGGTTGGTTTGCAGATAGAAGCGCGCGGCGACGCCAGTGAGGATATTCGCGACGCCAATCGCAGTATTGAGCTTTTCGAAAAGGAGTTTCGCACCCGGCTATATTTTCGGCCACTGATGGGCTAACTGGAACTAGGTTGATGACGGTATACGGCTGGCCGTGAAGTCGTCTGTATAATGCCGGAGTGTTAAGAGAGGGAATTGGGAAAAATGCTGCTCTACATTGTTCGCCACGGCATCGCCATCGACCGCGAAGATCCGAAATGTCCGTCCGATCCGGAGCGTTATCTGACGCCAGAGGGCCACACCCGCACCAAGGAAGTGGCCAAAAGCATTGCGGCGTTGATCGACGCGCCAAAAGTTCTGATATCGAGTCCATACGTTCGCGCGGTACAAACTGCGGAAATATTCGCGGAAGCGCTGGATGCTTCCAAGGCCAAGATCGAAAAAAGCGAACTTCTGCTCCCGGGCGCGGAACCGTCGGCGTTCCTGCGTGAGCTTTCGCGCAAGAAGCCGGTCGAGAGCGCGATGTGTTTCGGTCATGCGCCGCAACTGGATGAGTTGATCTCGGCGGCGCTGGGCGCAAAAAAGGATCTAACCGAGTTGAAAAAGGCGGGTGTGGCGTGCATTGAGATGTCGCGTGTCCATCCCGCAGCGGGCAAGTTGGTTTGGCTGATCACGCCGCGGGTCGCGCGCAAGCTTATCAAGGAAAAGTAGTTTTCTGGTTTTGCGAGGCGCGTAGAGTTTGTTTTTAGCGAACGATTGAAATCGGAACGGGCGGCTGCAATTCGACCTTGGCGGTCGAGTCGGTGGCAACGGTCGGCTCGGCTTGGATTAGAATCGTTTTGCCCAGGCTTCGCTCCAACTGCTGCTTTGCTTCCGTAAAACGCGCTGCGTTCTTGGGGCTGTCTTGTACTCCGGCGACGTGCAATAAAAATCCCTGGGGCAAAACTTCCAGCCGGAGAGAAGAGCTTTTGCTCACGCCACATTTTTGTGCCGCGATGGCCAGGCGAAGAATTCCCGCAAGCAAGTAAACTTTCATCTGCTGTTCGGCTGCCAATTGTGCGAAGCGCTTGTTGCGGCGGCCGGGTTCTGCGCCACGCTGGAAGCGGATGGCCCAGGCAACGCGTTCCCATTCGGAGTAAGACCAGGCGGGAGGAACGGGTGAATCGAGCAGGAAGGATTTCGCGGATTTTTCGCGCGCTTTTTTTGTGCTGGCATCGCGCACGCCGCTGAGCCGCGCCGCAGCTTCCAATACGCGGCGTTCTTTCTTGTCGAAAAAAAGTTCACCGGCTTTGCGAAGGCGCAGTTGCGACCAAATGCGCATGGCTATGCGCGCCATCACGGTACTTCGCCCTGGCTTCGGGTCCATGGCCGCGCGCGTGGCGCGGATGCGGGCTTTTGCGTAGCGTTCCCATTCTTGGCGTGGAAACCCGCTCTGCCAGTGAGTCCAAATGCTGGCCGTGCCCAGCGCCAGTTGCCGGTAAGTCTGCACGTTGAGCTGCCGCTCGTTCTCGATGCGCAGTTCCCAGTCCTGGAGAATTGCACTGGACTGGTTCGCTTTCGCCTTCGCCAGGATTTCGCAAAGCACGTCCAGGTCGTGGATATTTCCCAGCACGTCCTGCACGCGCTTCAAGGTATCGCTCCACTCGGCATGAGCGGCCGGTAGAAGCGATTCCACCGTATAACGAAAGTGTTTTATGCCAATTCGAAGCGCGTGCCAGGGTTTGGCACTGTCCGTGCGCATCGCGCGGCGGTGCAACTCTCTTGCTTCCTCCAACCGCTCGAGGGCCTGGCAGTGTGCGCCGTCGCCGTCGGCCGGCACCCGGCGAATTCGTCGGCGCAGCGAGCGCGATAACTTTCTCCAACGCTTTTGATCAAAATGTTCCGCTCGATGCTGCGCCTTCTCCTGCGCCGATTTCTGCGCCCCGCCCAGCGACTCCAGCATCTGCCGTTTGAGAGCGTCTTCTTCGGGATGCAATTTGTTCAGCCATTCGGTCATTACGTGGACGTCGCGGAGTTCCCCCAGCGAACGGAAAAGCTTTCGCGCGCACTCGCGCATCTCTTCCCAGTCGGGATGAGGATCGATCTCCTTCAATGTCGCGGCGATCGAACGGCAGCGCCTTAGCGCCACGCGGAGATCGTGGACGCTGTCGTTCGTCAGGTCGGAGCGCAGGTTGGCGAGCTCTTCGACAGAGCGCTTCATCCAATGCGCCAGGTCGCGATGCTCGGACGGAGCACGGGAAGGTATTGAAACGGCGTGAGCCATAATTAAAATTACCGGTTCCGATCGGACCGCGTCCGAACCCTGTGGAACCGGGGAAATAAAGGGTATCGCTGCGGCGAACACCCGTCCAGTCGGGTGATCCCGGCATGCGGGATCGCCGCGGCTCCGTGTTACGTTTCCCGGTTGAAACGAATGGCGAGGATTGACTCGCGTAGATGTGCTAGATGTGCGGCGCATATAGCCGAATGGCGCCGTTCATGTTATTTTACTTATCCCTGCCGGAGTGGCGGAATGGCAGACGCGGCGGACTCAAAATCCGTTGCCCGCAAGGGCGTGTGGGTTCGACTCCCTCCTCCGGCACCAATTTGTAGATTCCGCGAAGTTCCGGACGAACCTCCAGTTTTATTTCCCTCTAAGAAAACAGTTTTCTCCGGCATTAAATCGGTTTAATCTTTGTCCCGGTGGCGTCGTCAATTTTGCCTGCGCTCTGCGTTGCTGTAGCGGCCGCCTGCTGTTTGTAGTGTGAATCGCACGTGAAAGAGGATCCATGCTCCGACGTTTCTTGCTGACCGCTTTGCTTAGTTGCACGCCATCCGCTCTCTCCTCATTCGCAGACTCTCCGGAATCAGCGACACAGCCTTCGAGATCGATGGACCTGTTGCGCGGGTGGGAGATTCAATCGTCGTGCGTGGCGAAAGATGCTGGGGACAAAATTTCGCAGACCGGGTATGCAACGGCTGGATGGCACAAGAGCACGATTCCCAACACCGTGGTCGGCACTCTGGTGGACGACAAGACTTATCCCGATCCCATGGTGGGCACGAATCTGAAGAATTTTCCAGGAATGAATTATTCTGCAGCGACATTTTTTGCGAATCAGGATATGCCGGAGGGCAGTCCGTTCAAATGTTCGTGGTGGTGGCGAAATGAATTTGTATTGCCCGCGACGTTTGCGAAGAAACATATCGCCATCCATTTCCCGGGCATCAACTACCGCGCGAACGTGTGGTTTAACGGACAGAAAATCGCGGACGCGCAGGAGGTTGCTGGAACTTACCGGATTTTTGAATTTGGCTTGACCAAGTATGCAAAACCCGGTGCGAAAAATGTGATCGCGGTGGAGATTACTGCGCCGGCGAAAGAAGATCTGGGGATTACGTGGGTGGATTGGAATCCCACGCCTGCCGACAAGGATCTGGGGATTTGGAAAGAAGTCTCGATCACTGCGACCGGGCCGGTGGCGATTCGATATCCATTTGTGAACGCGCATTTAAATGAGGATTTTACGGCTGCGAACCTGACGATTTCAGCGGATCTGCGAAATGATTCCGCCGCCGCAGTGAAAGGTGTTCTGGCGGCAGAGGTTGATGGAAAATCTGTCAAGCAGTCTGTGGAGCTTGCGGCTGGAGAAACAAAAACGCTGCACTTCGAACCGGCGCAATTTGCTGAGTTGAGATTCTCCAAACCAAAGCTATGGTGGCCATACACCATCGGAACGCCCTATCTGTATAAAGCGAACGTTCGTTTCGAAACCGAGGTAGATAACGAGATTTCCGATTCGGCTACTGTTTCGTTTGGGATTCGACAGGTCACCAGCGAACTTACGGAGAAAGGACACCGGTTATTCAAGATAAATGGGCGCCGTATCCTGATTCGCGGTGCCGCTTGGGCGCCAGACATGTTTCTACGGCCGATGTCGAAGAAGTTGGATGCTGATTTGCGCTATGTGAAAGACATGGGGTTGAACACGATTCGCCTGGAAGGGCGCATCGATCGCGACGAACTGTTCAACAAGACCGACGAACTGGGAATTCTGGTGATGCCCGGATGGACCTGCTGCGACGCCTGGGAATTGTGGGACAAGTGGACGCCGGACACACGCAAAGTTGCTGCTGCTTCGATGGTTGATCAGGCGCCGCGCCTGCGCAACCATGCCAGCGTTTTTGTGTGGCTCTACGGCAGCGACAATCCTCCTCCGGCCGACGTGGAGAAAATGTACCTGGGAATTTTGCATGACACCGAGTGGCCGAATCCCTCGGTATCGTCGGCTAGCGCAACACCGACCACGGTTACTGGAAACTCTGGCGTGAAGATGACTGGCCCGTACGAATATGTCCCGCCAGTGTACTGGCTGGCCGATACAACCGCGGGCGGCGCGTACGGCTACAACACTGAGACCAGCCCTGGACCTGCAATTCCGACTCTGGAGAGCTTGAAAAGATTTATTCCTAAAGAACATCTGTGGCCAATGGATGACGTCTGGAATTATCACGCTGGCGGTGAGCGATTTACGACGGTCAATGTTTTTACTGACGGCTTAAACAAACGATATGGAACGGCGACATCGCTGGAGGATTACGAGCGCAAGGCGCAAGCCGTTGCCTACGATGGCGAACGCGCGATGTTTGAAAGCTACGGACGGAATAAATATGTTTCAACTGGCGTAATTCAATGGATGTTGAACAATGCGTGGCCATCGCTGATCTGGCATCTGTACGACTATTATCTGGTACCCGGCGGCGGATATTTCGGAACCAAGAAGGCGATGGAGCCGCTGCATGTGCAGTATGGCTACGACGATCAAAGCGTGGCGGTGGTAAATGACACTTATCAAGAACGCAAGGGGATGAAAGTTCGTGCGCGAGTGTATTCGCTGGACGCGAAACTGCTGGCCGACCAAGAGGAATCTTTGGATGTTCCCGCGGATGCGGCGGTGAAGGCGTTCGACGTGCCTAAGCCCGAGGGCTTGACGACGACGTTCTTCGTGAAGCTGGATTTGCGCGATGCGCGCGGCAAAAATGTCAGCGATAATTTCTATTGGCTTTCCACGAAAGCGGACACACTCGATTGGGCCCACAAACAGGATACGGTGTACACGCCGCAGGCGGAATTTGCCGATTTAACCGGGCTGAATTCATTGCCACAAGTCAAATTGCAAACCAGCGCGTTAGTGGAACAAAAAGCCGGAGCAGCGACCGGCAAAGCGCACGTGCGCGTGAAGAATACCTCGTCGAGCGTAGCGTTCCAGGTTCGCCTACGGTTAGCCGATAAAAAGGACAACCTCGACGTGGTGCCAGTGCTTTGGGAAGACAATTATTTTTCGTTGCTGCCGGGCGAAGAACGCCTGATCGCCGTGAGTTATGACACCTCGGAGTTGCACGGCGCGCATCCCGTCATTCAAGTCGACGGCTTCAACATCGCCGCCGGCGAAGTTCCCGTGCAAACCGGCTCCGCGCACTGAGCCGCGAGCAAGATCGTCGTGGCTTGGGTGCGAAACCTGCCGGGTTTGCAAAGTGTTGTGGCGTCATGCACAATTCGCGTCGATGAATACAAAAGATTCCCCTCTGAACAATTACATTTTCAGACTGATGCGCGCCGGCACCGTTTTCAGTGCTTGTCTCAGCGTTTGCAGTGGCGCGTTTGCACAAAATCCGAAACTAGCTGTTGCCGAATCCGCAATTTCAGCGCGGATAGCCAAGAGCGGCGGGGACGTTGCCGTGTATTTCCGGACGTTGGATGGAAAAGCGCAATGGTCGGTTCGCGCTGACGATGTATTCCATGCCGCCAGCACCATGAAGATTCCCGTGATGATTGAGCTGTTTCATCAGGTGCAGAAGGGACAAGTAAACCTTACCGACTCCCTGCTGGTGAAGAATGAATTTTACAGTATCGTGGATGGCTCACCCTATATGCTCAACGCCTCTGACGATTCCGAAGGCGAGTTGTACAAAGCGGAAGGGCAGAAGCGCACGCTGCGCGAGTTGTGCGAACTGATGATCACGATGAGCAGTAATCTTGCGACGAATCTGTTGATCGAAAAGCTGGGCGTTGAAAATATTCGCGCCGGGGTACACGCACTTGGCGCGGACGGAACGAACGTGATGCGCGGAGTGGAAGACGGCAAGGCCTTCGAAAAAGGCCTGAACAATACCACCACCGCGCGCGGCCTCGCGATTTTGCTGCAGGCAATCGCGGAAGGCAAGGCAGTGGATGCTGCCAGTTCGAACGAGATGGCCGCGATCCTGGAATGGCAGAAATTCAACGAAGGGATTCCGGCAGGATTACCTCTGGGGGTTCCGGTGGCCCACAAGACTGGGGAGATTACAAAAATCCATCACGATGCGGCGATTGTGTTTGCGCAGCGGCCATTTATTTTGGTAATTCTGGTGCGTGGGCTGGCGGAGAAGAAGGATAGCGCGGCGCTAATGGCGGATATCAGTAAGAGCCTCTACGAAGCCACTCAGTAGAGTGGCGCGCAACCACATTAGGGTTGCCCTACATCCAACGTTGCAGTCCGAGCCGGTGTTCCGAGTTGGGTTGAACTAAGGAAAATGCCATGAAGAACATGGCGAGGGGAAAATGATCACACGAACCATTTCCAAAGCGCTGATCGCAGCCGCGGCTGCGTTGCTTTTGGCTGGAATAGGATTCGCAGACACACTGGAACTGAAAGATGGCCGCGTGTTGCAGGGCAGGTACCTGGGCGGAACACAGGCGATTTTGCGTTTCGAAGTAAACGGCGATGTGCAGACATTTCCTACGCACGACATTGTGGCGCTGACGTTTACGCGCGGCGGGGGACGGCGCGCTGCTGAACCGCCACCGCCACCTCCTCCCGACAATCCGCCAGCCGACAATCCTCCGCCGGATAATCCCCCGAACGATCAGGGAGCTCCCCAAGCACCGCCGCAAGCATACAACGGCGGTGACTTCACGCTGCCGGCGGGTCAGCCGTTGATGGTGCGCATGATTGATGGTGTGGATTCGTCCAAGAATCGCGTCGGCGATATTTTTCACGCCAGCCTGGAGACGGACTTGAATGTGAACGGAGTGCTGGTGGCACGCCGGGGCAGCGATGTTTACGGGCGACTGGCAAACGCGGAAAAGAGCGGAACTTTTTCGGGGAAATCGGAATTGCAGTTGGAATTGACTCGGCTGGTGATCGACGGCAAGGACTACCCAGTAGTGAGCAGCGACTATAACGTGCAAGGAAAGAGCCAAGGATCAAGCGCTGCGAAAAAGGTGGGTGGCGGCGCAGTTGCCGGGGCCATCATCGGAGCGATTGCCGGTGGCGGCAAAGGCGCCGCGATCGGTGCTGCGGCGGGCGGCGGCGCGGGCGCGGGCGTGCAAATTTTGACGAAAGGGCAGCAAGTAAAGGTACCGAGCGAAACGCTGCTGGAGTTCCGGCTGCAGCAGCCAGTGACCGTGACACCTACCGCGCGCTAGACTATTTCGGCAGGTCGCTGCTTTTGGGCGCTAAATGTGCGCCCCAAGCACATGTTGTTTCTTCGGAAGCACATTCGCTAGATTTCATCGAATTCCTTCTTGCCACTTCTACTGTTAGTGACTAAGCTACCCCCTCAAGCCAGAAGCCCTGGATGGGCTCAGGTGAGGGGAAGATGCCGAAAGAAAAACCGCAAGTAAACATCGGACAAGTGATTAAGACCTATCGCGGGCAGCGCGGATTGTCGCAGGGCGATATCGAGCGACGCACGGGATTGCTGCGCTGCTATTTGTCGCGCGTGGAGAATGGCCATACTGTGCCTTCTCTGGAGACACTGGCCAAGATCGCCGAAGCGATGGATATTTCGCTGGCGGATTTTTTCCCGGGTACAGAAACTCCGCGGGACAAAGAGACGCAGAAGATGCTGGGCGAACTATCGCAGGACGAAATCCGCTTCCTGGTGGAGATCAAGCGGTACAGCTCGACGCTTTCCGACGGCGATAAGCGCCTGGTGCTGGCGATGATCCGCAAGATGGCGACGATGATTCCGCCGCCGGTGCGGAAGCCGTTGATACGGCGATCCGAGGTTTAAGACCAAGAAGCTATAAAGTGTAAGAATCCAAAAGTACAAACTCTTTTGTAGGTTGCTACGGAACCGGTGTTGTCCTTTTATCGTGGCGCGCGCTTCGTCTGCCGCACCCGAGCCCCTGTTTTACGTAAGTGTCACTTAGGGCCTGCGGCCCGCGAAATCTCATGAAAATTACACAGAGTTAAGATTGCACTGGCTCGGAGCGGTGAGATCGAATGAACGGTGGAGGAAATTGAGGACGGGTAAGTGTCTGATCCGGAGCGTGCGTGATTGAGCGAATAAATTGGGCGTCGTTGTCTTCCCCCTGGGGAGCGGCGATAGCCCGTGACCCTGGTTAAGGTATCCGCAGCACGCTCTCCGCTCCCAAGAGTGCGGCACGCAAATTCACCATTAAGCGCACACCATCCGCCGCCCATATCGATAGCCCCTCGACCTGGCTTAACGAGAACGGCAATTGCGACCTGAAGCTAGAGAGAAATATTCTCCAGGCCAGCACAAAAGACACAAACCAGATAACCCTGAATAAGATGCCGCATCTCAGACCGCTCATGCGGATTCCTACTGTGCATTGTGTTCGAACGAGCAAAAAAGGAACCAGTTGGAGGATGAGAGTCATGCCGATGTATAAAGCCCAGGCAATGCACGCGAGTTTAAGAAAACATCGTCAATCTCCTTTGCGCGAATAAGGGCTCCATGGCACCTTCATGGACGGGATGCGGTCTCCAGTTAACTAAAGGGTCAGGAGCGGAGGACCAGGCAGCTGGCGATCATGTCGTGTAGGGCCTGCTTTTTTTCGGTGACGCCGGCGAGGATGAAGCCAATGCCGAGAGGGATAAGCTTGGTGATGAACCTGGCGAAGTAGCGACCGGAAGCGCGACCGAATGTCACTCGATCGCCTTGCAGATCGCTTACCACGAGATTCATTACTTTTTTTCCGACGGTGCCTTGCCACTCGGAGCTTTCAAAGTACGCGTAATATAGCCAACCGGCCAGTACGCTGGCGCCGGCAAATAAGGCGATCGAAGAGGCAAAAGCGATGATCGCAGCCGGGTCAGGCTGGTGATTTTCCACCATCGAGCGCAAGGCTACGCCGAAGCCGCCCAGCAGGAACATCGGAATGAAAATCGCGCCTAGGACAGCGCTGAGTAGGAGACTGTCGATCAGACAAGCCACAACTCGGAGCCAGAATCCTGCGTAAACACGTGTGGTGGGCGGAAGCCAGTGGGGAGAGACCGGGGCCGCTGCATCAAGGGGGCCTGCGGGAGCAATGGCAGGCGCAGCGAGAGAAGTCGGCGCGGCGGTGCCGCAGACCTGGCAAAAAGCTGTACCTGGGGCAAGAATGCTGCCGCACTTTGAGCAGAACATGATTTCTCCTGGCCGAAAGGAGGGGTGAGCTGCAACGGAGATGTTACAGGAAGTGAGGAGTTGAAGAAAGGATTTCGGATGCAACTCGCACATCTTGCAGACTGCAAGGTTGGGACACTCTTGACCCATCCACTGAGGTTAAAGAATAGGCGCGGCGACGAGTTTGCGGAGAGTGCGAGCCTTGCGGCCGAAATAGAGAGCGTTGAGAGCTTTCCAGGGAATAAGCAGGAGATACAGTGCGGCGGAGTAAAGCGCCCAGCCGGACGGGAAAATGAGAGCGGCAAGGCAAGCGATGAGGCCAATGGCGGCGAGACCGAGGGCATCCACGATGGAAGAAACGGTCAGTAGTCGCTCAACGCCGTTGAGCGCGAGCGATTCTCTACGGCGCCAGGCGTTCCAGTAGAGCGCCGCGATGAGGAAAAAGACCGTGGCAAATCCCAGCGCGTAAAGAACGAGCATTCCCATAAGTTGAATAGCGGCTGCGAAGCGCGCCGAGAAGTCATTGCGAAACAAGTACCCGAAAATGGTGGAATAAAGGACCTTCAAAGGATAAACGCAGAAGAGAATTACAAAAAGCAGGCCGCAGTTCAAAACAACCGTGAACCGATCATGAAGGCCGTAACGGCGAAAAAAAACGTAGTGCGAAAACCAGCCGCCAAGAACCATGGCGAAGCAGATGGCAAAAGTGACAAATCCCAGCGCACCTTCATGCACGGCTTGGAAATTCTTCGGTACCGTCAGCGACACTGCGAGAAGAACCAGGGAAAAGGCGAAGACGACATCGCTGAACACGTCGATTCGGGACATGCCTGCGCCGCGCATGCGAAAACCGTGTTCAATTGGAAATTGGTGCTGGGAGTCCACGCAAAATCTCCAAAAAAGATTCCGTCTCTTCTAGCACCGGGCGTCAGTACGACCTTCTTCACCTCAGAGTTTGCAAGTACGACCTTCTCACCCCAGGGTTTGCAAGTACAAACTCTGAGACCCTGAGACCCGGGAACCGATTCAACGTGCGGTGCTGCTTTCTGGACGTGTTTTGGCGACGGCTGGCGTGTCCACATTTAAAACGGAAGTCACAAAATCGCTCAAGGTCATACCGAGATGTCCTACGACACGCTGCTTGAGTGAAGTGTAGTCCTGCGTGCCGCTGAAAATATCGGCCATGATCTGACGGAAAATGGTGCTGCGGCGGAGGAACTGAACCATGCGCGTGGTGACGGCGGTGCCGAGGAAAGTACCACGGTAAAAGCGGCGAACGATGCGCGCGGCGAATTCGAGTTCGCAGGAGAAGGCTGCACGCACCCAGTCGGTGTACATCTGAGGATTGCCTTCGGCGATGGCTTTGCCCAGGAGCTCGCCAGAGCGCATGGCGTAAAACAAACCCTCTCCGGTTAGCGGATCGACGAAAGCGGCGGCATCGCCGACGAGGGCCCAATTTTTGCCGACGACGGTGCGCTGAGAAAGAGTCGGTACCTGCGGCGAGGGAAGAACGTGACTGTAGAAGCGCGCTGCTTCGGTGGAAAGTTTTTGCTTCCCGATAAATGTTTGCAGGTGGGTGCGCAGTTCAGTCTGATTGTGCGAAGCCATGCGGCCGCAAATTCCAACGGATAAATGATCGCAGCGCGGAAAGGACCAGATGTAGCCGTCAAAGTGGGGAAGAAATTTGATGATGATGGAATCGGCGGCTTGGGGAATGAAGTAGCCTTGCGTGATCTCGAGTTCGTCCTTTTGCAGCGCGCGTGTTCCAGGCAAAAGTTGATTGCGAGCGCCTGCGGCCAAGACCAGAAAATCGCTGGTGCGCCATTCACCTTCGATGGAGTAGCGGGGCTTTTCGCCGGAGGTGTCCACGGCCACGATGCGCGAGCGATGAACCTGGCAGCCGGCGTTCTGGGCGCGTTCGAGAAGCATGCCGTTTAAAACCATGCGTGAATAAATGACGATGGGGTTGCGCATTTCGAGTTTGGCGCGTTGTTCGTTGCTGGCAATGAGCTCGATGGAGTGAATTAGTTTTTTTGGATATGGATTGTCGAGAAGAAAAGGGAAGCGCTGGATGGCTTTATGAGTGAGGCCGCCGCCGCAAGGTTTCTCCCACGCGAGATGCTCGTCAAAAATATTGACGGTGTTGCCGGAGCGGGCGAGTTGTTCGCCACACATGGCGCCGGACGGACCGCCGCCTATGATTACGATTTCAGCCATCAGGTTTCTCTCGCTATGTGGTGAGACCGTGTTCGAGCGCGAAGTCCTTAAGCGATGGGGAGAATCGCCAGGACAAAACCAGCGAGGAGTATAGCACCGAAAATCGCAGCGGCCGGGATGGAGCGTGTCTGGACGCGTATTACATCGCTTGCCATCCGTTGCAAAAGTGAAAACAAAGCAAAGTAGACTACGAGCAGCACGAAAGCGAACTGCGCTGAATGCAGATAAAAGATGGCGCCGACAAGAATTAGCCAGAGAATTCCACGGAATACAAGAAAATGAACGAAACGGCGGAGGCGCGCTGCTCCAGCGGGGCTGCCGAGAAAAAGTTCTTCGGCCAGATGCCACGGGAGGAGCGCGAGGAAGAGAATCGGGAAGCGAAGCCAGCGCGCGGGAGTGAGCCAGGCTTCGTAGAAAGTGAGTTCGAACGACGCCCCGAAAAGAAGAATGAGCAATACGGCTGCGGCTGCGCTGACTGCGGTGGTCCTAGTGAAGAAGTCATTGAGCGCCGGAAGGCCCTTGCGATGTAACGCAAGCGTTGCTGTACCCACGATGAATAAAAACGAGACCAGATAGTCGCCCTGAAAAATGTGAAGAAAGCGGAAAGGCACAAAGAAACGCAGCACTGTCACCGTGAGCATGGAAAAAAGCGCCAACGCGGATGCGGTGCGAAAAACTGAATATGGGGGATGGCAGTCGAGAAGGGAGTTGCTTGAGGAAACGGTGGTCATTTCGCGAAGAAAGGGCGGTGCCAGAATGACGAGACCGAGCAGTCCGAAGATGCAGCCGAGTTCCGGCGCATTTTTTGGCAGGGGCGCTGTCGGATCGGTGCCCAGGATTTCAGAGGTCCAGGAACGAATGGCATCGAAGGTCGCCGGAGCAAACAGAATGCTGACGTGAGAGGTGCGCGGGATGACTTCGTATTTTGTGGATCGCTTCGTTGATTTGGTTACGAGATCTTGAGCGATTTGCCGGATGGCAGCAGGCTCCCATGCAGCGCTGAGCACCAGAGAATGTGCGGGTAGCACGGGCGGAGTAGGAAACAGGAGAAGTTCTGGAGCAACTCCCGGAGCGGGATGCATGGGCGCGGGGGAAATGGCGATGACGCCGGCAACGGGAAAGTCCGCCGCCACGCGAGTAGCGATCGCGCCTCCCATGGAATGGCCGGCGAGAATCGTTCGTTCGGGAATAACGGCTTTGCGCACGGCCAGATCGCGGACGAGAGCATCGGCGCAAATCTCTACGCGTTCTGGCGAAAATGGTCCAGGAGTTTTTCCGTGGCCGGGAAGATCAGGCACAAACACACGCAACTCCTGATTGGCGAACTCCTGCGCGGTGAACGCCATGGCCTTTTTGTTGGCGGAAAGCCCGTGGAAAAGAAGTACCGACCCCACGGGAGTGCCGGAGCGAGCTTCGTAGATGTCAGTGGCCATATTGCAGCCGCCAGCGGTGGCGAGCACAGTGCGCACTTCATAGGATTCTCTGCGCGCGAGAACAAATCCGCCAATGCACAACAGAATACCGACTGCGGCCTGAAGCAGTGCGCGACGACGCAACGTTGCAACGGCGAGAGGCGCGCTCACGAATGCACTGGCCCTGGCTTGACGTTCGAAATCGGGTCGATTCTGGGCGCGTGATAAACTGTAACGTAGCGTGCTGAAAGCCAATTGAAGAGGATGTGGAATTGAGCGCAGGAATTTTGAGTTTGCACGAAGCGATTTTGCAATTTGGCCCGACGAAACGCAATGGGCGGCGCGTGGTGTTTACGAACGGCTGCTTTGACCTGCTGCATCCGGGACACATCGAGACGCTGGAGAAGGCGCGCAGTTTGGGCGATGCGCTGGTGGTTGGCGTGAATAGCGACCGCAGCGTGCGCGAGATGAAAGGCGCTGGGCGGCCGATCATGCCCCAAATGGAGCGGGCAGAAATCCTTGCGACGCTGGAATGCGTCGATGGCGTGGTGATTTTTGATGAGCCGACACCGCGCGAAGTCATCGCGGCGCTGCTGCCGGACGTGCTTGTGAAAGGCGGCGATTGGGCGAGCGACCAAATCGTAGGCCGCGAAGAAGTGGAAGCCGCGGGCGGCAAAGTGATTTCGATTCCGGTGGTGGCGGGATATTCAACCACGGCAATTCTTGAAAAGATCCGCAAGCTGGATGAGTCCAGCGGAACGGATCACCAGTAAGTATTCATGATCCTACCTGTTGTCCGTGAACGATTCGAAGCGTTGTTGCGGCAACCTGCGCTGCAGGGCGTGGTGTCCGCGCTGCAAGGCGGCGCGAGGGCAGCGGCGTGCGTCGGGCTTACGGAACTGGCGAAAGCAATTGCCGTGGCGTATGTCACTTCACAGTTGCGGCGGCCCGCGTTTTTGATTGTGGATTCGAATAAGAAAGCGGAAGCGATCGCCGAGACGGTGCGATTCTGTTTTTCGGTTTTTCCGGGATCAACGGGCGGAGTCGCGGTGCTGCCTGCGTTTGACGCGTTTCCGTGGGAGTCGCGCAGTCCGCATGCGGACATTCTGGAACGGCGGGCGACGACACTGTATCGATTGGCTGTGGGAGAGACTTCGCTGGTGATCGCGCCCGCGGCTTCGGTGCTTTGGCGCTATCGCGATGGAAGTGATTACGCGGAGCTGACGCGCATTCTGGAAAAAGATAAGGAAGTGCCACTGCAGGATTTTCTAGCGCATCTTGGCGCTACCGGTTATTCGCGGGCGGAAATGGTGGAATTGCCTGGGCAATTCGCGGTGCGCGGCGGGATTGTGGATATTTTTTCGCCGGAGGCGCCGCGGCCGGTACGCGTGGAATTACTCGGCGACACGGTGGAATCGGTGCGGGAATTTGATCCGCGAACGCAGCGATCGATTGCTCCGGTGAACTGGACGACAATCTTGCCGCTGACCGAGTGGGCGGTGGTACCGGGCGATGGCGCGGACGCCTGGGCTCTGCCTATGTATTGGGGGCCAGCAAATATTGCAGCGACTCGTAGCTTGTTTGAGTTGACGCCGAGTTCGCTGGAGCCGGTGATTTTCTTGGATGAGCCTGGGATGTTGCGCCCGGTTGTGGATACATTGCTCGCCGAAGCCACGGAATCTTACGAAAAATTGGGAACCGCAAATGCACCGGAGGCCGGCACATTCTACTGGCAAGCGGAAGAATTCGACTTAGCGCTGCAATTGGTGACACGGGTGGAGTTGGAACAACTGGGCATGAGCTTAACTGAAGCCGTGCGATTTAATTTGTCGTCGCGGCCTAGCGCGCGATTCCACGGCGATGTGGTGGCATGCGTCGGGGATGTGAAGTCGCAACTGTCCAACGGCGGAAAAATATTTTTGACCGCGGCGAGCACCGGAGAACTGGAACGCTATGCGGATATTTGCCGCGAGTATGAAGTGCCATACGTGCTGGGTGAATCGGAGAACGCAGCGTCAGGATTTACCGCGGAGGGTGCGCTGGAATCGGCAGGATTGGTGCTGGTGAGAGCGCCATTTGGCGAAGGGACCGCCTTTCCCGATGCCAAGCTGACGATTTTTGGAAACGCGGACTTGTTCGATGTGGCGCCGTCGGTGGAGCGGCCTGCGCGCAAGATTCGCACTTCAGGATTCTTCAGCGATTTCGCGGACCTGAAGCCGGGCGATTTTGTGGTTCACGTAGATCATGGTATCGGGCAATTCGAAGGACTGCGACAGATTGAGTCGGACGGCCGCCGCGGCGAGTTCATGCTGCTTCGTTATGCAGATGATTCTCGGTTGTACGTGCCGCTGGAACGCATGGACCTGGTACAGAGCTATCGAGTGGTCGAAGGTGCGCCTCCGCCGCTCGATAAACTTGGTGGAACCGGATGGACGACGCGCAAAGCGAAAGTCCGCAAATCGCTGGAGGACATGGCGGAGAAGTTGTTGGAATTGTATGCAGCGAGAAAAACCGCGACTGGTTTTGCATTTTCGGCGGACGGCAACTGGCAGCGCGAGTTTGAAGACGCGTTCGAATTCGAGGAGACGCAGGACCAGAACCTGGCCATCGCGGACATCAAACGCGACATGGAAAAGGCCGTCCCGATGGACCGGTTGCTTTGCGGCGATGTCGGCTATGGAAAGACGGAAGTAGCCATGCGCGCTGCGTTCAAAGTGATTTCCGACAATAAGCAGGTTGCGGTGCTTTCGCCAACCACGGTACTGGCGTTTCAACATTTTGAGACCTTCAAGAAGAGATTTGCGGCGTTCCCCGCAAAGATTGAGATGTTGAGCCGGTTTCGAACCGCGGCCGAACAAAAGAAGATTTTGGCGGAGCTGGAAGCGGGGAAAGTGGATGTAGTAATTGGAACGCACCGGTTGCTGTCGAAAGACGTGCAATTTCAGGATTTGGGATTGCTGGTGATTGACGAAGAGCAGCGGTTTGGAGTGGCGCATAAAGAGCGATTAAAGGAAATTCGCAAGGACGTTGACGCGCTTTCGCTGTCGGCAACTCCGATTCCGCGCACGCTGCACATGTCGCTGGTCGGCCTGCGCGATATGTCGATTATCGAGACGCCGCCGCGCGATCGGCTGGCAATTCAGACCGTGGTCGCGCCGTTCCAGGAGGAGCTGATTCGCAAGGCTGTAGAAACGGAACTGCAGCGCGACGGCCAAGTCTATTTTATTCACAATCGCGTGGAGTCGATCTACTCGCTGGCGACATTGGTAACGAAGCTGGTGCCACGGGCTCGCGTGGTGGTGGCGCACGGGCAGATGGGCGAGAAGGAACTTGAAAAGGTGATGCTGAAATTCATCCGCGATGAAGCGGATGTGCTGGTGGCTACCACCATCGTCGAAAACGGACTGGATATTCCGAGGGCCAATACGATTTTGATCAATCGCGCGGATCGGCTGGGACTTTCAGAGTTGTACCAGTTGCGCGGACGAGTCGGCCGTTCGAATCAGCGAGCTTATGCCTATTTACTGGTCCCTCCGGAAACGATCTTGTCGGAAGTGGCGCGCAAACGGCTTTCGGCGATGAAGGAGTTCAGCGAACTCGGCGCAGGATTCCGAATCGCGGCTCTCGATCTCGAGCTGCGCGGCGCAGGTAACATGCTGGGCCGGCAGCAACATGGCCACATCGAGGCGGTAGGATTTGATATTTATACGCAGATGCTGGAACGCGCGGTGTCGAAGCTGAAGGGCGAAGAGGCTGCGCCAGAAATGCGGACAACTTTGAGCCTAGGGCTGGATGTGCGCATTCCGCAGGATTACATTCCAAGCGAGAATTTGCGGCTGCGCACCTACAAACGAATTTCTTCGATCAAGACTGACGACGAAAAAACGGACGTTGCGAAAGAACTTGCGGACCGATTCGGACCGCTTCCCACGTCGGTGGGAAACCTTTTGGAATATGCCGCCCTCAAATCCATCTGCGAGCGATTGCGGATTTCCATGGTGGAGCGGCAAGGAAACCGGGTGGCAGTAAGGTTCCATCCGGAAACGCCGCTGGACCCGGCGATGCTGGTACAGGTGGTGCGATCGAGGGAAGGGATCAGGTTGGACCCTTCCGGAGTGCTTTGGATGGAGACATCGCGTGGCGAGCCGGTCGTCGAATCGCTGAGAAACGTATTGCTCGGTCTGCAAGGGCAGGGATAAACTGATGTGATGAGGGAATGGATGAGAAACGTTGCAATGGTGGCAGCGCTGTTGGCCGCCATGCCGTTAGCTGCACAAGAACCGACACCGGCCCCTGCGCCAGCACCGACGCTGGAGAAGCCCGGAATGGCTCCAGCAACCGAGGAGCAGAAACCAGTGGCGAAGGCGAAAGCGCCTGCGGTACCGGCCAAGGCAAATTCCGACAGTGGAAAAGTGGTCGAAGAAATTATCGCGCGCGTAAACAACGAGATTATTACGCGTTCGGAGTACGACAAGGCTTTGGCCACGGCGGACGAAGAAGTACGGCAAGATTGCGGAGCCAAGTGCACTCCGGAGCAATTGCAGGCAGCGCTGGAAGACCGGAAGAAGAACACGCTGAGAGATTTGATTGACCAAAGCTTGTTGGCGCAGCGCGGCAAGGATATGGGAATCAGCGTCGAGACGGACGTCGTAAAGCAGCTGGACCAGGTCCGGATCGGGAATAAGCTGGGCAGTCTGGACGAACTGGAAAAAGCGGTCACCAGCCAGGGATTGAATTGGGAAGACTTCAAGAACAATATCCGCAATCATATTCTGACGCAAAAGGTGGTCAGCCAGGAAGTTGGCTCACACATCTCGATTGGCGAGAGTGACGCGCTGAAATATTACGACGAGCACAAGGCCGGTTTCGTGCGCCCCGAGCAGGTAGCGTTGCGGGAAATCATCGTCAACACCGAAGGGAAGAAGGACGCTGAACTGCCGGACTTAAAAAAGAAGGCGGAGACGGCGCTGAAACGCGTTAAAGATGGCGAGGACTTCGGCGAAATTGCCAAGCGGCTTTCCGACGGTAGCACCAAAGATCAGGGCGGGTATATCGGCACGTTCAAGCGCGGTGAACTCGCCAAGCAGCTCGAAGACACAGTGTTCAAAATGAAACGGAACGAACTAACCGAGGTGTTGGAAACCAAGCAAGGCTACCTGGTAATGCAAGTCCTCGAGCACTACGACGAGGGCGAACAGTCATTCGATAAGGTCAAGAACGAAATCATGGACAAGCTATACAACGAAAAACTGGAGCCGGCGGCGCGCGAATACCTGAAAACGTTACGCGAACAGAGTTACGTGGTGATCAAGCCGGGATTCGCGGAGTTAGCAGGCGGAGGCAACTCCGAGATTCAAGAAGTGAGCGCCACGCCAGAGGCCAGCAAGAAGAAAAAAGCCCATAAGAAATATATTTTGTTCGGCAAGAAGACCTCAGCCTGATGAAAAAGCTGTTTGTCTCAGACATGACCTCCGAGCAGTTGGTCACTGCTTTCTTCCTTGTCCATGCGAAAGAGATCCGCAACACCAAGGAAGGCAAGCAGTATCTACGGATGGAATTGGGCGACCGCAGCGGCACCATCGAAGCCCGCATGTGGACCAAGTTCGAAGTGATGGTCCAAGATGTGGCGCGCGACGACTTCGTGAAAGTGGAAGGCCGCGTCGAGTTGTATCGCGACAAGCCGCAGCTGGCCTTGCTGCAATTCCGCAAAGCCAAACCCGAAGAAATTGAACTGGCCGACTTTCTTCCACACACCAAGGAAGATGTTGAAAAGATGTACACGCAGTTGCTCGACTACGCAAAGGGAATTCGCAACACCTGGTTGCAGCAACTGGTGCTGAGTATAGTGAGCGATCCAACCGTTGCAACCCGCTACAAGAAAGCGCCTGCGGCCAAGGTGATGCATCACGCTTATCTGGGGGGATTGCTGGAGCACGTTGTCGGCCTCTGCGGCCTTGCCAAGCAAGTTGCCGAACATTATCCCGAGCTTGATTTGGATCTCTTGCTGACGGTCGCGATTTTGCACGATGTCGGGAAGCTCGACGAACTTTGCTACACCCGTGCCATCGGCTACACCACTGGTGGACAACTGTTGGGTCACATCGTGATGGAATTGGAAACCGTGTTGCACGCCATCGATAAAATTCCCGGGTTTCCGAACGAGTTGAAAACCGTGGTACAGCATCTTCTGATCAGTCATCACGGACAGTACGAGTTTGGTTCGCCCAAGCTGCCCATGATTCGCGAAGCCATGGTTTTTCATTACCTCGACGATATGGATTCGAAAATGGCCGCAGTACGGGCGGCGTTGGCAACTGAATCTGGCGACGAAGAATGGTCTGCCTATAGCAGCGCGTTGCAGCGCAAGTTCCTGCGTCTCGATCGTTACCTGAAGGGCGCGAACCCGCCTACGGAAAAGACCGAGCCGAGCGCTCAAGCTACGCTAGAATTGAAGTAATGATTCCCACGCAATTCCAGATCCGGGACCTGACGATCCGTCCGGCGGCGGTGCTTGCGCCCATGGCGGGCGTCACCGATACGCTTTTTCGGCGGGTGATTCGTGGCTTGGGCGGATGCGGCCTGCTGATGACGGAGTTCACCAGCTCCGAAGGAATTACGCGCAACGCCAAAAAAACCTTGCGGTATCTCTATTTTCAGCCGGATGAGCATCCCATTACCGCGCAGCTTTTCGGAGCCAGCCCCAGCGTCATGGCCGAAGCGGCAAAGATGGTCGAAGACCACGGGTTCGACGCCGTGGACATTAATCTTGGCTGTCCCGCAAAAAAAGTGGTGAAATGCGGCGGCTCGGGATTGCTTCGCGACCTGGAATTGCTGGCAGAGATTTTTCGCGCGGTGCGTGCAGCAGTGCGGATTCCTTTGACGATCAAATTGCGTGCCGGCTGGGATGAGAATTCCATAGTCGCCGTCGAAGTGGCAAAGCTGGCTGAATCGCTTGGCGTGGAAGCGGTCGCGGTGCATCCGCGAACCCGCCTGCAAGGATACAGCGGCCAGGCGGACTGGAAAGTCATCGCGGCGGTCAAGCGGGCGGTAAAAATTCCGGTCATCGGAAACGGCGACATTCAAAAGCCCGAAGATGCGGCAAAAATTGTGCAGGAAACCGGATGCGATGCGGTGATGATCGGCCGCGCGGCGGCCACCAATCCGTGGATTTTTTCGCAGATGGCGGAATTTCGCTGCACGGGAAGTTATTCGCACCCTGCGGACCAGGACCGTCATCAGTTACTCTCTCGCTACTACAAAGAAATCAAGCTGGCCGATCAGCCCGACGCTGTGGGAAAAATGAAGCAGTTCGCTTGCTGGTTTACGCACGGTGTTGGAAACGGAAGCGAGCTCAGACGAACGGTTCACGAAGCACGGACTCCTGGCGAAGTGCTTGATGCGGTAGAACGTTTTTTTGAGCGCCAGGCATCCGAAGCGCAAGCGGTTTTCCAAAACGAGGGGCCGTCCGATGATGCCAACGACCACGCAAGTGTCGAGACAGCGAGCTGAACGCAGGATTTCCGTGCGTCTGCCGATGCAGGTGACCGGCCGCGACTCGCGCGGCGTGATTTTCACCGAAGAGACTTCCAGCGAAAATTTATGCCGGGGAGGCGCGGCTTTTGTGACCCGCTTTGAAGTGCCGCTGGGCGCCGACCTTGACATACGAATTCCAATGTCGCACCAGGCCTGGCGGCGCGAAGATGCGGACTTTGCTACGCGCGGGCAGGTGGTTCACGTGGCCGGCGCGAGCGGACCCGGCGAACATCTCATCGGGGTGCGATTTACCGGGCCCCGGTTTCAGAAAGTTTTCCGGTCGGAATCGGCTGCGTAAGCAATCGCTTGGTTTGCACCACTCTTGTAGAGAAAGACTATTCGAGTGGCTCGCCTGAATCTTCCGTTTCCAGATGCAGTTCGTGATACGCGGCGCGCTTGGTGATGCCGCGCTCCTTGGCTGCCAATTTCAACGCTTCCTTGCGATCTAATTTTGCCTGTCGCATCAATTCCTCAACTCGGTCGGCGAGACTCTGTGAGGTATCGCGGTGTGCGGATTTCCCGTCCGCGGGAACCGGGCCGATGAGCAGGGTAATTTCGCCTCGCGCGGGTTTGTCCGCCAGAGAAGCAGCCAGTTCAACCAGCGAACCTCGGCGAAACTCTTCGTGGATTTTCGTCACCTCGCGCGCCAGGCAAGCCGGCCGATCCCCGAGAATCTCGTGCGCGTCGATGAGGGTTTCTTCAATACGGTGCGGCGCTTCGTAAAAAATAATGGTGCGATCCTCGATGCGAAGCCGCTCCAACGCACGGCGGCGTTCGCCGCTGCGCGCGGGCAGAAATCCCGCGAAAAGAAATTCTTCATTCGGCAAACCGGAAGCGGAGAGCGCGGCCAGCAGCGCGGAGGGTCCGGGAATCGGAATCACTGGAATGTGGTGGCGCAGGCAAAGCGTCACCAGCCGAAAGCCCGGATCGCTCACCAGCGGTACCCCGGCATCGCTCACCAGCGCGATCTGCGCGCCTTGCTCCATGGCAACCACAAGTTCCGGTGCGCGCGTAAGTTCATTGTGTTCGTGATAGCTGACCAGCGGCTTCTGAATGTTGTAATGATTCAAAAGCTTTTGCGTGTGACGCGTATCTTCGCAGGCAATCTGGTCGACTTCTTTCAGGATGCGCAAGGCGCGCAGCGTGATGTCTTCCAAATTTCCAATCGGCGTGGCCACCAGGTACAGGCACGCTTCATGTGCGCCGGATTGCTGCTCCATGCAAGCAGTCTAGCACGCGGGCTCGCGTATGCCGCGCGTGCTATACTGCGGTCTTCAAGACACAATTGGAGGAACTGCATTGCCTCTGTACGAGTACAAGTGCTTGAAGTGCGGCAAAAAGACGGAAAAAATCGAAAGCGTTTCGGGTCCGTTCCTGAAAAAGTGTCCGCACTGCGGTGGCAAGGTGGAGCGGCTGCAATCGGCCCCGGCCATTCAGTTCAAAGGGTCGGGATGGTATGTGACAGACTACGCGGGAAAATCGAGCGGCAAGGAAAGTGGCTCGTCGGATTCGGCGTCGGGAGAAAAGTCAGACAAGACCGACAAGTCAGAGAAGACGGATAAAAAAGACTCGTCGGAGAAAGAGTCCAGCACCAGAGAGAGTGCGACGAAGGAAACAAAAGAAAAGAAGCCGGCGAGCAAGAAATAGTTATCCGCTACCTCATGCAACTTATTAAAGTTTTAGGTTCTTCAAATAGTTCCGGAACGGCTCACCCAGTTTTTTATTTTGCAGCGCCAGTTCGACGGTAGCGATCAGAAATCCCAGCTTATCCCCTGCGTCGTAGGAAATTCCTTCGTAGATATAAGCCCACAGCCCTTGTTCCTTGGCTAGTATCTTCATCGCATCGGTAAGCTGTATTTCGCCACCCGCGCCAGGCTTGGTGCGTTCCAAACAATCGAAAATCGCAGGAGGAAGAACGTAACGTCCGGTGATGGAGAGATTCGACGGAGCTTCTTCGGGTTTTGGCTTTTCGATTAGCTCGCGAATGCGCAGCAAGCGTTCGCCAAACGGACCTTGTGGGGCGGCTTCTCCGCCGACGATGCCGTACAAATGGGTCTTCTCGGGCGGAACTTCTTCGACGGCGATCGCGCCGATGCCGGTAGCTTCATAAACCTTTATCAGTTGTTTGGTCGCGGGATTTTCGCCGGGAATCAAAACATCTCCAAGCAACACCGCGAATGGCTCGTCTCCCACCAGGTCTTTGGCAACCAGTACGGCGTGACCAAGTCCCAGCGGCTCTTTCTGCCGCGTATAGCTGACCTGAACCATGTCGCTGATGTGACGAACGATCTTGAGTTCCTGGTGTTTGCCTTTTGTCTCCAGGAAGTGTTCCAGCTCCGGGCTGAAGTCAAAATGATCTTCGATGGAACTCTTGCCTCGGCCAGTAACGATGATGATGTGCTCGATGCCGCTGGCTACGCACTCTTCCACTACATACTGGATCTGCGGTTTGTCGACAACGTTCAACATCTCTTTCGGTTGCGCCTTGGTCGCGGGCAGAAAACGCGTGCCCAGTCCAGCGGCGGGAAGAACTGCTTTGCGAACTTTTTTGATGTGTGCGGGTTTTGCGTTCGAATCGTTCGTAGCGGTCATAAGTTCAGGTTAAAGGAGACGCGTGAATTTACAATCGGATTCTTAATGTAGAGTGCGTGGCCAGAAAACCCTGATTCCAGCCGCGTGATAGCATAAACAATGCGGAGTCAAAAAAGCGAATGAGTGTGCGCATTCTGGGAATCGAGTCTTCGTGCGATGAAACCGCAGCCGCTGTTGTGGCGGATGGCCGCGAGATTTTGTCCAGCGTGGTAGCGTCGCAGATTGACATCCATCGCAAATACGGTGGCGTGGTGCCGGAACTCGCTTCCCGCGAACATTTGCGGAGAATCGTGCCGGTGGTGCGCAAGGCCATGGAACAGGCAAAAATGCGTCTTGAAGATTTGGACGCCATCGGAGTGACACAAGGCCCGGGATTGGTGGGTTCGCTGCTCGTAGGCATCACCTACGGAAAAACGCTCGCGGAAAGTTTGCGCAAGCCGTTGGTGCCAGTAAATCACCTGGAAGGGCATATCCACGCGGTTTTTCTAGAAGCGCACAAATCGGGAACCGCCACATTGCCAGCGGTTTGCTTGATCGTTTCCGGCGGCCATACCGTGCTCTACGAAGTTGCGCCGCAGGATGCGTCGCGCATTGACGCTGGTGCGTTGTGGTCCTACCGTAAAATCGGCCAGACGCGTGATGACGCGGCTGGCGAAGCGTACGACAAAGTTGCGAAGCTGCTTGGGCTGGGTTATCCGGGTGGCCCAATTCTGGATCGACTCGCGGCGGCTGCAGGAAATGCTGCTGCTCCTGTCAAATTCGGACCAACGAAAATGCGAGGCAATCCGTTTGACTTCAGTTTTAGCGGATTGAAGACCGCAGTGCTGTACCACGTGCGCGAAAATCCCGACTACTTGCCGGAAATACAGGAGCGCGAAAGCGCCAGCGCGCGCGGCGAACGCAAGTTCGAGCAATTGTTGCCGATGTGCGGGCCGAAGACTTTAGGTCTGATCAGGGAATTTCAGAACGCGGTAGTACGGGATTTGGTCGAACGCACCATGCGCGCCGCGGAAGAGTTAGGCGTCCCGACAGTGCTGGTTTCTGGCGGAGTGGCGGCGAACCGGCAGTTGCGTGCCTGCTTCGCAGAACGCGCGCGTAACGCCGGGCGCAAGGTATTTTTTCCCAGCCACGCACTTTCTACCGACAATGCGGCGATGATTGCCGCCGCCGCATATCCGCGTTTCTGCAATCACATTTTTGCCGACCTTTCCCTGAATGCCTCAGCATCACTGCCCATTGCCTGAGCCGCACTGTAGTTCTTCTCGCACGTGAATCTTTTCGTTAGCTCAGGGTAAAATGCCCGCTCATGCGCATAGCTATGGATACTGGCGGAACTTTTACCGACTGCATGTTTCTGCGCGATGGCAAGCTCGAAATCCTTAAAGTGCCTTCACAGCCGAAGAATCCTGCGGCCGCCATTGCTGCCGCGCTTGCCCGCGTAGGTGCGATGCTCGGTGACAAGATCGAGAAAGAATTGGATCTGGTTTGCGGAACTACGGTTGGAACCAATGCTTTGCTGGAGCGACGCGGTGGAAAAGTTTTGTTAATCACCACCGAAGGTTTCGAGGATGTTCTGGAAATCGCCAGGCAGGCCCGGGTAAAACTTTACGATTTGCAATTTCAGAAAGCGCCCTCGCTTGTTCCTCACGAAAGAAGTCTCGGCGCGCTCGAACGTCTCGCCGCTGACGGATCAGTCCTGAAGGAGTTGACGCGTGCGGAAATTGAATCACTGGTTCGAAAGGCCCGTCGCGCGCGTCCCGATGCCGTAGCCATCTGTTTGCTTTTTTGTTTTCGAAACCCAAAACACGAACTTTTGCTGGCAAGAGCCTTGCGACGCGAAGGTTTTCTCGTCAGCGTTTCTCACGAAATCTTGCCAGAGTTCAGGGAGTTTGAACGTACCTCGACGACCGTCATAAACGCATACCTGACTCCGGTGATGAGTTCGTACCTGAACGAAACGCAGGCGCAAGCGAATAAAGCCTGGAGCACTGTCTCGGATAGCAATTTGAACGGGCCCGCGCAAGTTCGCGTAATGCAATCGAACGGCGGAATCATTTCCGCTGAAAATGCGGCGGCTCAACCGGTTCGAACTGTTCTCTCCGGCCCCGCGGGTGGCGTGTTCGGCGCAGCTTACGCGGCATCGCTTGCGGGAATCGAAAAGATAATCACGTTCGATATGGGCGGAACTTCCACGGACGTAGCGCTGCTTTCCGGAGAAACGCAAATTACGACCGAGTCGCGCGTCGCCGGATTTCCCGTCTCGGTTCCCATGCTTGACATTCATACTGTCGGTGCCGGCGGTGGCTCAATCGCGCGTTTCGATGCGGGCGCTGCGCTTCGAGTCGGACCGGAAAGCGCTGGCGCCGATCCCGGCCCAATTTGCTATGGCCGTGGCGAATTACCAACAGTAAGCGACGCTCACGCGGTGCTAGGTCATTTCGGGGACCGCGGCCTCCTGAATGGCGGCTTTGGTCTGCATCTAGAACGAACTCGTCGCGAATTAGATAAACGCAAAGGAAGCTTCCGCACGGCGGAAGCATTCGCGCATGGTATTCTCGGCGTTTCGAACGCCGTGATCGAAAGAGCCGTGCGCCGAATTTCCATCGAACGCGGCCACGATCCGCGAGACTATACGCTGGTGGCTTTTGGAGGCGCCGGCGGATTGCATGCATGCGATTTGGCCGCTGCTCTTGAAATGCGCGCGGTGCTTTTGCCTGTGTTTCCCGGAGGTCTTTCCGCCCTCGGGATCCTGCGAGCTGACGTGGTGCGGGAGTTTTCTCGCACAGTATTACTTCCGGTGCGGAATCCTTCGCATGCATTGCGCGAAGCGCAGCACGCTCTGCGAAAACTTCGTAGCGCTGCGGACGCCTTTCTTCGCAGTGAGGCCTGTGCCAAGAATAATCGGCGCTTCGAATACCGATTCGATCTGCGCTACACAGGCCAGGCTTATGATTTAAGCGTTCCGGCCAGCGCAGAGTTTGTAACCGCGTTCCATCGCGCACATGAACAAGCGTATGGGCATGCAGATCCGCATGGAGCGGTCGAGATTGTCAATGTACGTTGCCGGGCAACGGGACTCTCTCCGCGAATTGAACTACCACGAATCAGACGCACCGCAGCAGGGGAGCATCCTCCGGTCGAACAAAAAACAAAATGTTATCTCGATGGCCGCGTAGTGCGGGCTTCACTGTTCGAACGAGAAAAATTGTTTGCCGGGCACCGGTTCTGCGGGCCCGCCATCATCGTGGAGTACAGCGCTACAGCACTGGTTCCCGCCGGATGGCTGGCCAGTGTGGACGACTTCGGGCAGATCCGTCTGTCAGTTTCCAACAGAACCGCGAGGCTCCATGCCCGCTAAAAAATCACAAAAACCCTCCGCGCCGGACGCCATGCGCCTGGAAATATTCAAAAATATTTTTCACTCCATCTCTGAAGAAATGGGAGCCGCACTTCGCCGCTCGGCATTTTCGCCCAATATCAAGGAGCGCCGGGACTACTCCTGCGCTGTGTACGACGGCGCTGGTCAAGTTCTTGCCATGGGCGATCACATGCCCGTTCACCTCGGTTCGATGCCCGCATCGGTTGCGGCGGCCCGTGCAGCTCTGAAGTTCGAACCGGGCGATATCGCGCTTCTGAATGATCCTTTCGCGGGAGGTACGCATCTTCCGGATCTCACGTTGGTGATGCCGGTTTTCGTTGCGGCCAAGCGCAGTCCGCAGTTTTTTGTCGCCAGCCGCGCCCATCACGCTGATATCGGCGGGGCATTGGCTGGTTGCATGGGGCCGGCTCGCGAAATCTTCCAGGAAGGGTTGCGCATTCCTCCAGTAAAGATATTTCGCAACGGCGAAATAAATAGGGAAGTGTTGAGTCTGCTGCTCGCGAACGTGCGAACGCCATTCGAACGCGAAGGCGACCTCGCGGCACAAGTTGCATCGTGTCGGCTGGGCGAACGCCGGTTGCGAGAAGTGGCGAAAAAATACGGCAGGCGCGAAGTCACGCTTTACGCAAACCATCTGCTCGATTATTCCGAGAAGATGTTGCGAGCGGTTCTGCGCTCCCTGCGGCCGGGAATCTATCGCGCTGAGGATTTTCTTGACGGCGACGGTCTGGGCTCGCAACGCTTGCGGGTCCGCGTTACCGTCCGGATCAAATCAGGAGCGGTCGTGGTGGACTTTACGGGCTCCGCCGCGCAGTGCGCGGGGAATGTGAATGCCGTCGAAGCCATTGCCATCTCCTCCGTGTATTACGTTTTCCGCTGCCTGCTCGGCGAGGATGTTCCGGCCACTTCCGGTCTGTTGCGTCCAACTACAACCATTGCGCCTTCGGGAACGATCATCAACGCTTCACCGCCCGCAGCCGTAGCAGGAGGCAATGTCGAAACTTCCCAGCGCATAGTGGACACGTTGCTCAGAGCCTTGGCCATGGCAGCTCCGGAGCGAATTCCGGCCGCCAGTCAGGGCACCATGAATAATTTTACCTTTGGCGGAAAACATCCTTCGCGCAACGGACTTCCGTTCACCTACTACGAAACCATTGCCGGAGGTTGTGGCGCCTCGAGTGCCAATGACGGCCCATCCGCATCCCATTCGCACATGACCAACTCATGGAACACCCCAACTGAAGTGTTCGAGGAAACATATCCCGCGCGCGTCAGGCGTTACGCGATCCGCGGCAATTCCGGCGGAGTTGGAATCCATCGCGGCGGCGATGGTATCGTCCGCGAAATCGAGTTTTTGTCTCCCGTCGAAGTTGGCTTGCTGACCGACCGCAGAGAAACCTCGCCGTATGGCTTGCAAGGAGGCGGTCCCGGTAAACGCGGCAAGAATACGCTTACTCGGGGAGCCAGGAAGATAGCGCTGCCGGGTAAGACTTCGTTCCAGGCTGGCCCAGGCGACGTCTTGCGGATAGAAACTCCAGGTGGCGGTGGTTGGGGAAAGCCGAAGAAATAAATTTTACAAACGAGCACAAACAAATGGCAAGTCGTTGACAGCGCCTGTTTCATAAAAGAACAGACTTATATCGTACTTTCATACACTGATTACATTAGCTCCAAACAAAAAAAGGGACAGGCGTTGCGCCCTGTCCCTTCAATTCGGTAAGCAAAAATTCTCTACTGTTCGAAGCCTTCCTGCATGATCGGGAATTGCAGTTTGGCTTTCGCCAGCGACTTCAGCACCATGGCTTCTGCGGATTCTGAAGAGGTGCTGCGCGCCGTTGCCATCTCGCTCACCAGTAAGTACTTGGCGCGTTCCAGCATCTTTTTTTCGCGGAAAGAAAGTGGCTTGCTACGGCTCAGCGAGCAGAGACTCTTGAGGACCACTGCAACTTCCAGAAGCGAACCGGTGCGCATGCGTTCTGAATTCTCCTTGAAGCGGTGTTTCCAATCATGATGGCAATTTAATTTGCCGCGCTCTAAAAATCCCAGGACTTTTGTTGTGTCGTTCGAACGCATCACCGAGCGCAGTCCAACGCTTTCTGCATTCGTTTGGGGCACCATCACTCGCAAGTCGCTCGAAACAATGCGAATCATAAAATATCGTTCGGTCTTTCCGTTTAACACTCCGTAATTAATTTGCTCAATGACTCCAACGCCGTGGTTCGGATAGACGACCTTATCACCGATTTTGTAGTCCATGGTTTCGGATGCCCCCTTGAGGTACAGCAAGAAGTGTAGAAGCTTGTGTTTAGAGAGTCAAGATATATCGTTTGAAATGAGAAGGTTAGCGAAGCTTGTACCCTGATGTGGCCCTAAAATTGCCCTTAGGTGGGTAATGGAACTGGCCGCCGAACCGTACAACGGCCAGTGTTTTCTCCCGCCTCGACCAGTTCGCCTATACTGATCTCATGCGGTTCATTGTGGTCGACACGGCAGACGCCCGTGGAAGCATCGCTATTTTGGACGAGCTCGAAGTTCTGGCGATCGAAGAACATTCTAGCGAAGAAGACTACTCCAGTTGGCTGCTTCCAGCCGTCCACCGTGCGTTTACAAAATCGTCGCTAAGTCTCGCTGAACTAGATGGTTACGCAATATGTGCCGGGCCGGGCTCGTTTACTGGACTGCGTGTGGGGTTAACTACCGTGAAGGCGTGGGCCGAACTCTACGGTAAACCGATCGCAGCGCTTTCGCGACTGGAAGCACTTACCGCAAGTTCGTCCGAGCCAGGGTCAGCACCCGAGCCAGCGTTAGCATTTGTTGCCTCGTATATCGACGCCCGGCGGGATCAAATATTCGCAGCTTTGTACGCGCGTAGTGGAAGCGGCTTTGAACCGCTTGGCGAGGACTCGGTGATTTCACTCCCGGACTTTGTGGCCGCAGTAGGCGAGAAAACTGCCGGCAAACCGGTCCACTGGGTTACTCCTGATCCGGCACTTCTCGAGTCCAGTCCATCGTGGACTTCTCTTGCAGCGGCAGGCCATACTCTGGAATCAGCACCACCGCCGTTTGCGCTGCGTCTCGGAGTTCTCGCGTGTCGCAAGTTCCGGCTGCGGCAGACGACCGACGCTCTTTCCCTGGATGCCAATTATGTTCGCCGTTGCGATGCCGAAATGCTTTGGAAAGGGAATAAGTCCGCGTTCCAGGCGTAACGGCGCACGCCGAGCGGCAAGTCATGCCATTCGACTTCGAAACTCAACCCCAAAGCGTTGGGCCGAACGACTCTCGAATCTTCAGGCAGAGTCGTTCCTCGGACCAAGCCACGATTCGCGAAATACTTGCCCATGCAAATCTCTCTCCCCGGCTAGTCGAGACATCAGCCACCTCACCATTGACAGACCGTGGTGCAACCGCCGTCCATGTGTGCGAACGGGCCGGGAAGGTGGTCGCGTTGGTGCAGTGGCGGAACCTTGGTGAGGAAGTCGAAGTCCTGGACGTCGCGGTAGCCGCCAAACACCGCCGCCAGGGCAATGCGCGATTTTTGCTCGAAGAATTTCTGCGTCTCGTCCGGGAGCACGGCATACGAGGCGTTTTTCTAGAAGTGCGCGAATCAAACGCTCCGGCCGTCGAGCTCTATCGGGAATTCGGATTTTCCGCTGTCGGCCGCAGGCCGAATTATTATAAGCAACCGGATGAAGCAGCGATCCTCCTCCATCTGAAAATGTCAGGCTAGTACCAAAATACCTGTCGTACCCTCTTGACTCTGTCTTTACACAGCGTTAACTTCGCCTCAAGTCGAGCGGCTTCCTGTCCACGCGCGGCGATTACCAGCGGTACACAATCTAATTTGCAGTGTGGAGGAGGAACGCATGGCAGCCATGCAGCGGAACCCTCGGGACATACTCCTCGTGACGGACGCCGATTACCAGCGTCTGTTCGAGCAGCATGAAAAGTACGAGTCGGAGTTGCAAAGAATCCTCAAAGAACCCTTCCTCAATTCAGAAGACCTCCTCGAAGAAATCAAGCTGAAAAAGATGAAACTCCACTGCAAGGATGAGATGGAGCGGATTGCTGCGCGTATCGAACGTTCGCGCGCGCAACACGCTTGACCTGGCGCGCGCGCCTCGCTTGACAGACTGTTTCCGCACTCCAAGCCGCGGCAGCGTTGTCTCCGTGTGCTGTCGCCGTCCTAAGCAAGGTCTTGCGCCAGCGCTGTGGTATCTTCATTACCGCATGGTGAAAGAAGGTTATTACTTCGGCTTCCCGCCGCTGCTATTGGGCGCAGCAGCGATTGTTTTTCATTGGTGGATTCTCGGCGGCGTACTCATTGCTCTGGCGCTCTTTTGTTTTTCTTTTTTTCGTGACCCGGAGCGCATGATCTCAGCTGATCCCGGAGTAATCGTTTCTCCCGCGGATGGCCGTGTAGTGGTGATCACCGAAGAAGAAAACGCCGGCCGGCCCGGCACGCGTATCAGTATTTTTCTCGCTATCTGGAACGTCCACGTAAACCGTTCACCGGCTGCCGGGGTCATCACCAAGCTGGATTACTTGCCTGGAAAATTTCTTGCCGCCTGGGATGCAAGAGCCTCCACGCAGAACGAACAGAATATTTTTACCCTGGCCACCACGCAGGGCACCATCGAGTTCAAACAAATCGCCGGTCTAATTGCCCGTCGCGTCGTTTCCTGGAAAAAAGCACACGAATCCGTAGGCAAAGGCGAACGTATCGGCCTTGTCCGTTTCGGCTCACGCGTCGACCTTTGGGTTCCGCACGGCTCTGAGCTTCTGGTAAAAGTAGGAGACAATGTAGCTGGCGGATCCAGCGTCCTTGCTCGTTGGCCGCAGCACGCTGCGAATTCACGCGACCATGCCTCGTTCGCAGCGGCGGAAAGGCACTGCTGAGCATGGCGATCCTCGATCAACAGGAAATTCCATACGAAGGTCGCAGGCGTCGCACGCAAGCCAGGCTGCGTCGCGGAGTTTTTCTGCTGCCTGCGGCGATGACCTCCGCCAATTTGCTTTGCGGATACTACGCTGTGATCGCGTCCCTCATGGGCACTCCGGACGATTTTAATCACGCCGCAAAAGCCATCGGCATCGCCATCGTTTTCGATTCTCTCGATGGCCGCATTGCACGTATGACCAATACCAATACCGAATTCGGCGTGCAGTTCGATTCGCTGGCGGACGTGGTGAGTTTCGGCGTGGCACCCGCCGTATTGGCTTATGCGTGGGGCGTTCGCAACGTCGCTATCGTTGTTCCTTGGGTCGGACGTCTCGGGTGGCTCTGCTGCCTTGCATTTTTAATCTGCTGCGCCTGGCGCTTGGCCCGGTTTAATGTCAAGGGCATGGCCCCGGGCGGTTCAAAATATTTCGTAGGAATGCCCACGCCGGCCGCTGCGGGCGTGATCGCTTCCATCGTCCATGCATTTCATAAGGATGGACCCCTCGGCGCCGGCGGACCGCTGCTTGACTGGCATTGGTCCGTATCCTGGCTCTTGCTTGCCGTTGCTCTTGCGGGATTAATGATCAGTACCATTCGCTTTTACAGCTTCAAGGATCTGCCATGGGGCAAAAAACAACCCGGATTTCTGATTTTGCTGGTTTTGATATTCCTGGCCCTAGTTCTTAATTTTTCCGAAATTACTTTGCTCTTGATTGCCTCTACCTATGCCGTCGCTGGTGTCACTCTCCACGTCATTCGCTTTTTGCGCCAGCGCACCGGTTCGCGCACCGCCTCGCCTTGATCCATGGCCACTCCCCTGGAATCGCGCAGAATTGTCATTGCCGGCGCTTCTTCACTTCTCGGCGCAGAATTAAAAACGCTCCTGGAAGAAAGCCGCTTCGCAGCGTCTGATTTTCGCCTGGTCGACGAAGAGGCCGTCGCCGCAATCTTGACCGCAGCGGCAGGAGAACCCGCCGTCATTCAGCCCGTCGAAGAAGACAGCTTCAACAAAGCCTGGATCGTATTTTTTACCGGCTCGCGTGCGTTCAGCAAAAGAAATTACCCTCTCGCCAAAAAAAGCGGCGCGCGCATCATAGATCTATCTGGCGAATTTGCGGGACACTCCGACGCGTACACCTGGCTGCCGAAATTCGATAATCCCACCGAAAGTACGTTCAACCGAGACGCCGGGATTTTTGTAGTGCCCTGCGCGCCCGCTGAAATCATTGCGCGGCTGGCAATTGCGTTGCGCGCATTCAAGCTCAGTGCGCTGACCGCTGTCACTTTCCAATCCGCATCTTCTAGTGCCGGCAAGTCTGGCGTCCAAGAGCTGGAATCGCAAACCGGCCAGTTGCTTTCGTTTCAACCGCTCGGTAAAGAAGTCTTTGACGCTCAAGTAGCCTTCACCATGCTTGATCGCTTTGGCGCAGCGAGCCGTCACAATTTGCAAAGCTCGCTGGACATTCTCCGCCGCGAAGTCCGCTCCTGCCTGCCCGACGACATTCCAAGTCCAGCGCTGCAATTGCTGCACGCTCCGCTGTATTACGGAACCACGGTCACCGCCTGCGCTCAGGTCGCCGCCGACGCAGATGCCGCTGTGCTTGGCAAAAGTTGCACGTCGGTGGGCTTCAGCATCGCCGCGGAAGACGCCGCACCGGATAACATTTCTTCCGCAGGAGAGACCGCGCTGCAACTGGCGCCGCCGCGTCCGGATCCGTCGAGTCCGGGCCAGTGGTGGTTTTGGGCTGCCGCGGACAATCTCCGCCTGCCAGCCGCAGACGCGCTAAAATTGGCGGAGAAACTACTCGAATGAATCGCGCCGCATTGCTCTGCTCACTGTTTGCCGTAACCATTCTCGCGGGATGCGGCTATCACATCGCTGGACGCAACGATGCGCTGCCGAAAACCATTCACGTGATTGCCGTCCCGGCCATCGAGAACAAAACCTCCAGCTATCGCATCGAGCAGCGCCTGACCGCCGCAACCATTCACGAATTTCTGGCGCGCACCAATTACAAAGTCGTCTCGGCCCCCGAAAGCGGCGACGCGGTGTTGCGCGGCAAGGTGCTCACCGTCGAATCCGTGCCGCTCCTTTTCACGAGCATTCCGGCAACCGCCACCACTCCGGCAACCACGCGCGCCACCACCATGCTGGTCACCATGAAGTGCGATGTCACGCTGACCGAATCCAGCACTCAGAAAGTTCTCTATCACAATGACAATTTCGTTTTTCGCAACGAATACGAAATCTCCACCGACGTGAAAAGTTTCTTCGAAGAACAAGGGCCGGCCCTCGACCGCATGGCGCAGGATTTTGCAAAACGACTGGTCGCTGCGGTAACGGAAAATTATTAATGCCGGCGCTCGCTCCAGACGAATTGCTCTCTCGCCTAAAAAAGGGCAAGCCGGTCCCGGCAATTCTTTTACTTGGAGCCGAGCCTTATTTACGCGACATCTGTCGCGCCCAATTAATTGATCAATATGTTCCGGAGGCCGCGCGAACCTGGGCCGTCTCCAGATTTTCCGCCGAGCGCGGCGACATTCAGGCCGCTCTAGACCAGGCGCAAACGCTGCCGATGCTCTCGCCGCAACAAGTTGTTTTTTTGGAAGAAGCGGAAGCCATCGAGGAATTCGCCGACAAAAAGCGCGAAGACGCCGTGCAACAACTGGAATCGTATTTTGCCGACCCTGCGCCTTTCACCGTGTTAGTGATCGAGGCCACGCAGCTCGATCAGCGCATGAAACTCTCCAAATTGCTGGTAGAAAAATCGCTAGTCGTCACTGTCGGTCTAGGGGGCGACCTGAATCAACGCAACGCCGCTGCGGTTGCCCTTGCACGATCGCGTGCAAAAGAGCAAGGCGTCGAATTCGAAAAGGGCGCTGCCGAAGATCTGGCCGAACGTGTCGCGGCCGATCTGCAGCGCCTGAAAACCGAAATCGAAAAGCTTTGCACCTTTGCCGGCGAACGAAAAACAATTCTCCTTGCAGACGTCGCCTCGATGGTCATAGCGGAGCGCACTACCACGGTCTGGGAAATGGCGGACATGATTGCGTCGCGCCAGGGCAAACGCGCCTTGGATTTTCTGGACCGCCTGCTGCGTTCTGGCGAAGAGCCAATTTTCCTTCTCGGCGGTTTGTTGTTCATGTATCGCAAACTCGTGGAAGCCAGCGAAGTGCAGGGTTCGGTAAATGGCTGGCAGGCCGCGAGAGCCTTGCAGATGGCTCCGGACAAAGCTGAACTGGCCATTCGCAACGCTCGCAAAATCTCCAAGCCGCGTTTACTGGCCGGCATGCGCGCGTTTCAACTCGCCGACAACCGCCTGAAGGGCGGCAGCGAGGATCCTCGCGCAGTAATGGAATTCCTGATCGCCGATTTAACCTCTTGAGACCTCCGTATAGGGGAGCAGCATGCTGCGCCCCAGCTGGCCCGGACTTAGCCCCGCAGTTTCCTTTGCTGTCTCCTCGCACCTGGGCAAAAATAAAAAGACCGGACAATTGTCCGATCTTTCGTTTCTAATCTCGCTCACCTTCTGGTATTACTTCGCGGCTTTTGCCTTCAATCCATTAAACGCCAGCGTCAATCGCGACTTGTAACGGTTCGCGGTGTTCTCATGCAGCACGTTCTTGGTAATCGCCTGATCAATCGCCGAAAGCGTTGGGTTCAACAAATTTCCTGCCGCCGTTATGTCGCCAGCGGTAATCGCTCCGCGCAGCTTCTTGATCGCCGTGCGCACCCGCGTCCGGTTGGCCCGGTTCACTTCCGCCCGTTGCTCAGATTGTGCCGCGCGCTTTAATACTGACTTTTTCTTCTTCTTAATTTTGGTAGCCTGTCCTTGGGCCATCTAGCTAGCGCTCCTTTTTGTATCGCTCAAACATTTAAGTTTAGGGGACGCTTGCAGGCCTGTCAAATATACGCATCCGTGGCAGATTAACGGCAAGATTAAATTGACTCTCACAAGAAACGACGACAAAAGCGGTTTGCCAAACAGCATGCAGCCCGTCGCATTGCGGCCGGTTCTGAAATCGGGCAAACGCGACGAGTTGCTGCTGCTCATCAATTCGCGCAATCCAATTCTGACCATCGAAACGCCGGAAGAAGAGCGCGTCGAGCAAATGCTTTTTGAAGTCGCTACTCAATTGAACGTTCCTTTGTTCACGTGGAGTGTGACCACCGGGCTGGCGCGATTTCACGGCGCTCCCATTTACAGCTCGGAAACGCCGGAAGCCGCGCTTTCCAACATGGCCGTCGTGCAAGGCGACGGAATTTTTCTGTTAAAGGATTTCGCCCGCTATTGCGACAACGACAAAGTTTGCCGCCGTCTGCGCGAACTCGCTGAACAATTCCGTTCCGCCCGCCGCGCCATTGTAATCACTGCTGGCTCGATTCAACTGCCGCCGGAACTGAGCGGCGAAGCCGCACCATTCAATCTCGGACTGCCATCCGCGGAAGAAATTCTTGCCGGCGTAAAACAGACTCTCGTCGACTTGAATCGCGAGAATCATATTCCCGTTTCACTGGATATCGCCGGCTTCCAACAACTCGCAAAAAATTTGTCGGGTCTGCCGGTTGCCGAAGCGATGCGTACGTTGCGCCGCTGCGTACTGTCGCAAGGCAAAGCGGACGCTCTGCTGCTGGCTGCAGTGCTGGACGCCAAACGGGATGCACTTCGTGGTGACGGTTTGCTCGAAAGTGTACGCAGAGACTCGTCGTTTCAGGATATTGCCGGGCTGCAGCGGCTACGCGAGTGGCTGGTAAAACGGAAAAGCGCTTTGACCCCGGAAGGCCAAAAGTTTGGACTGGTTCCTCCGAAAGGGATTTTGATTACCGGCGTACAAGGTTGCGGCAAGAGTCTTGCCGCCAAATCCATCGCGGGTGAATGGGGATTCGAATTGGCGCGGCTGGATGCCGGCGCGCTCTACGACAAATTTGTCGGCGAAAGCGAAAAAAAACTGCGCAAAGCTTTGGACCTGGCGCAGAAAATGGCGCCGCTGGTTTTGTGGATTGACGAAATCGAGAAGGCGTTTGCCTCCGCGGGTTCCAGTGGAGACGCCGATGCGGGCCTTTCGCAGCGTTTGCTGGGCGCGCTTTTGACCTGGATGCAGGATCGCGAAAGCGGCGTATTCCTGGCCGCCACTTCCAACAATATTTCCGCGCTGCCTCCAGAAATGCTGCGCAAGGGACGCTTCGACGAAATATTTTTTGTGGACTTGCCGAATGTTCCGGTGCGCGCTTCACTCTTCCGGTTGCACTTGAAAAAACACGGGCGCGATGCAGGCGCATTCGATCTGGACAAACTCGCTGCTGCCAGCGACGGCTTTTCCGGTGCGGAAATCGAGCAGGCCATCGCTTCCGGCCTGTACACCGCCTTCGCCGCCAAACAGCAATTGAGCACCGAAATTCTTCTCTCCGAACTCAAATCCACCCAACCGCTCAGCGTCACGCGTTCAGAAGACATTACCGCCATCCGCGATTGGGCGCGCACCAGAGCCGTCCCCGCCGACTAGTTCCTTTCCCGCAAGCAAGCCCCCTCCAAACAGCCAACCAACCGGGCAGCGAACGAACCGAACAACTAACCATACAACCGGACAAGCAAGCCCACATCAGCCGTCATTCCGAGCCTGCCTGCGACAGGCAGGCAAAGCGCAGAATCGCTCCGCGCTTTCCGCCTGGCCAAGCAACATTTCTCAATGCACCGCGTCGCGGCGCACAGTAAACTCTCTCCGCTGAACTGCTTCTTGAATTGTTCAGCGAGAGGACCTTCATGCACCGGTCATTTGCGTTCGTTTTTCTGACTGTCGCAGCGCTGTCTTTCCATCCCGCGTTTTCCAGGGCTCAAGCCACACCACACGCAATGCCACTTTCGAAACAGGTGGCCAGTCTGGAAGAAAGACTCGCCCAGGATGAGAAGACTCTGCAGGATTGGCCGAATCTTGCTCGCTACGGCGAAGCAAATGCCAGCCTGGCCCCGCCGGCGGCCGGAGAGCAGCGTGTAGTTTTTATGGGCGATTCCATAACGGACATGTGGGTGCTGCCGCGATTTGGGGAATTTTTCCCCGGCAAACCATACATCGGCCGCGGAATCAGCGGGCAAACCACGCCCCAGATGTTGATTCGTTTCAGGCCGGACGTACTCGCCTTGCAGCCGCAGGTCGTCGTCATTCTTGCCGGGACCAATGACATTGCGGGAAACACCGGTCCGATGACTCTCGAAGAAATCGAAGGCAATCTCGCTTCGATGTCGCAGCTCGCGCACGCCAATGGCATACGCGTGGTTCTGTCTTCGGTGTTGCCCGTCTACGACGGAGGCCGCACGGCGGAGGGCAAACCGCTAGTGATGACTGACCGTCGTCCGCCAGAACAAATCCTGGCCTTGAATGCGTGGATCAAGAATTATGCTGCGCAACACCATGACGCGTATCTCGATTATTTGTCCGCGATGGTTGACGACCACGGTTTCCTGAAAAAAGGCCTGAGCGAGGACGGCCTTCATCCGAACAAAGCCGGTTATGCCGTTATGGCCCCACTAGCCGAAAAAGCCATCGCTGCAGCGTTGCACACCACAAAATAACCTGAGCAGTCCTGGTGGCGAACGGTAACATCGCGCGGCTTGACCGTGACGGAGGGGTAGGTTAGGGTGAAAAGTAGTGCAATGAATGGCGCGCAAGGTGGCTGGCGCCGAATTTTGAATTGCAGTGGAGGTTGGGGCCGGAGGGAACCAAAACTATGGGCGACCGCGAAGCGGTCAATCGGTTTGCAGCACACGCATCAATTCCAGCCATAGGAAAGCCTGCCGCAGTTGCTTCGCCTGAAAAGTCCCCGACACGGATGAAACGCACCGTACACATTGCCGGAAAACTTGAGCCATTTTTTGGAACCCTGGATGAGAACGTGCGCCTGCTGGAAAACACTTTGCATGTCCGCACTCACCTGCACGATTCGAAATTGACGATTGAAGGCGAACCGCACGCCGTCGCGCAAGCGGTGAAGATCGTCGAGGAGTACAATCACGCAACGCACAAAGGGAAAGAGTTGACTGGTGAGGAAGTGAAGTCGCTGATGTGTGTGGCGATGGACGCGCCGGAAGAATCGCCGCGCGGCATGTTCGACCCCGGCAAATTGCGGGCTTTCGGCAAGAAAAGCGTCGTTGCGCGCAACGCCGCACAGCGCAACTACATGGAACAGATCGAACATCACGACATGATGTTCGGCATCGGGCCTGCCGGAACTGGAAAAACTTATATCGCGGTGGCCATGGCGGTGAGCGCGCTGCTGACCAAGCAGGTCAATCGAATTATTTTGGCGCGGCCGGCCGTGGAAGCCGGCGAAAGACTCGGATTTTTGCCGGGCACATTGCAGGAAAAAGTCGATCCCTACATGCGGCCGCTGTACGACGCGCTCTATGACATGCTCGATCCCGACAAGCTGGAAGCTTTTCTGGACAAGGGCCTCATTGAAATTGCGCCGCTGGCCTTTATGCGCGGGCGCACGCTGAATGATTCCTTCGTAATTCTGGACGAGGCGCAGAATACCACCAGCGAGCAGATGAAGATGTTTTTGACGCGGCTGGGATTTAACTCCAAGGCAGTAGTCACTGGCGACGTTACGCAAATTGATTTGCCGATTGGGAAAAAAAGCGGTCTCATCGAAGCTTTGGAAATCTGTGGAGAGATCGAAGGCATCGGCGTGTTGCACTTCACAGACAAGGATGTGGTGCGGCACAATTTGGTGCAGCGCATCATCCGGGCTTACGAAGAATATGAAGTGGATCATCCGCACCGCAACAACGGCCAGTACGACGCTAAACATGGCGCCAAGCTCGAGGAGCAGCACCCGGAGAGCAGTTCCACTGCTCGCAACAAGCAATAGCGAAGCTGGGTGCCAGGGTTTGTACTTACAAGCCCTGAAGTAACTGGGTGTCAGGGTTTGTACTTACAAACCCTGAAGTAACTGGGTGTCAGGGTTTGTACTTACAAACCCTGAACTAATATGATCTTGAATCGACAGAAGAAAGTGCCTCTGGCGGAGCAGTCGCTCAGCGAGTTTCTTGACAAGATCCTGCAAGAGCTAAACTTTGCGCAGGCAGAAGTGTCGATTGCATTCGTGAGCGATGCGGAAATGGCCCAGTGGAACCAGAGTTTCCGGCACAAAAAAGGGCCGACCGACGTTTTGTCCTTTCCGGCGCTTTCCAGGCGGCGCGCCGAACGCCATGCGAAGAGAAAACACGCGGTTGTAAAATCGCCAGTGACCACGGGAGATTTCCTGGGCGATATTGCCATCGCTCCGGAAACCGCGCGGCGGTTTGCAAAAGAAAACGGCAGAACTTTGGACAATGAAATCCGCATCCTGATGCTGCACGGCGTTCTGCACCTGATGGGATATGATCACGAAAGCAAAAGTGACTTCGGTCAAATGAACCGGATCGAGCAAAAGCTGCGGCGGAGGCTCGGACTCGCGTGAGTAATGCGTACCGCTGGTTCTTTGCGTTTGGTGTGGTGCTGCTGGCGCTGTTTCTGCCCGTCTATTCCTACCTTACGTTGATTTACCGCGAGCTTGGGCGAATGACCGCCGGGCCGGTACACGAACATTTGGACATTTTTGAAACGGAAATTGAGCCGAGAATAGGACTAAACCGGCGGAGTGCTGGCCGGGCATTCCGCATTCTTGGACATTTTTGGCTGGCTTTCCTGGTACTCCAAACCGCGCGTGGAGTGTGGACCTTCGTGCCGGGGGCCTGGGAGTCCGTCGTTCAACTTGCTGCGTTCATCGGACTCGAAGTAGTTATTGCGATGCATTTTATTCCGGATATATTGCTGTACCGAACCACCGGCCGCTGGCTGCTTCCATTGTTGCCACTGCTGAGGGCAAGTCTTGTTTTGGTTTGGCCGGTACGGGTTTTTCTGGAAGGCGCGGAATCACTGGCGCGCATTTCCGAACTGGAAACGGAAAAGAGCGAAGAGCAGCGCACCGAAGAGGGAATTGAAGCGTTGGTGGAAGCCGCGGAAGAAGAAGGAATCATCGAGCCGGAGCAGGCAGATTTGATCGAGCAGGTCGTTGAATTCAGTGATAAACGAGTGCGCGAAGTGATGACCGCGCGCCCGGACATCGTCGCGATTCAAGCCGATTCGACTCTGGAAGAGCTGCACGCGAAATTATTCGAGTTCGGCTTTACGAAACTTCCGGTATTTGACCACTCGATAGACGACATCGTGGGCGTGGTTGATTCACAGGATTTATTGCAGGTTGCGGACACGGATTTGTTGAAGCGGCACGTACGGGAACTGATGAAGCCGGTGCTGTTTATGCCGGAAACCAAAGTTGGTTCGGAACTTTTGCGAGAGATGCGCCAGAAGGACCAGACCATGGCTGTAATTATTGATGAACATGGAAGCGTCGCGGGAATCGCGACGATGGAAGACCTGGTGGAAGAAATCGTGGGCGTGGGCGGAGCGGATGGCACGCATCCGAAATTGGAAATGGTTAGGGAAGGAACCACTTCACTGGTGATGCGCGGCAGCACGGCGATCGCAGATGTGGAAGAGATGCTGGGCGTACACTTTGGAGAATCGGCGGATGAAACGGTAACCACGATTGCGGGATTGCTGAGCCACGTGAGTGGGAAAGTTCCCGCTCCGGGCGAGAATTGCGATTTGCAGGGATTTCGTTTTGAGGTGCTGGAAGCCAACCAGCGGAAAGTGCTGCGCGTGAAAATTCAAAAGTTGTCGGGCACCGCGATGCATGCGAGTCAACCATGAGCGTAAGCGAAACAGTTAAAACGGGAGCGGCTCACAGATCCGGATTTGTGGCGATTGTGGGACGTCCAAATGCAGGGAAAAGCACACTGGTGAACCGGCTGGTGGGGCAGAAGATCGCGATTGTAACTTCGAAACCGCAGACCACACGAAACCGGGTTCAGGGAATCGTCACCCGCGAAAATACGCAGATCGTGCTGATCGATACGCCGGGATTGCATGAGGCGAAAACGGCGTTGAATAAACAAATGATGCGGGAAGTAGCGGCGGCGTCGGAAGGACTCGACGTGCTGGTATTGATGGTGGATGCGACGGCGACACATCCGCATGTTGATAATTTGCTGATGGACAAGTCAAAGCGCTTTGCGGGGAAAACGATTCTGGTGCTGAACAAAATTGATAGATTGCCGCGGCCAAAGTTGGCACCGATGCTGGAGGCGTTTGGTAAAGCGCAAGACTTTGCCGCGATTGTGCCAGTTTCCGCGATGAAGGGCGAAGGTTGCGACGCATTGATGGAAGAAGTGATTAAGCTGTTGCCTGAGGGGGCGGCGTACTTTCCGGAAGATCAGGTTACGGACCAGCCGGAAAGATTTCTGGCCAGCGAGATTGTGCGCGAGAAAGCCATCGCGTTGACATATCACGAGGTACCGCATGCGCTGGCGGTGACGGTGGAGAAGTGGGAAGAGACGCCGAAAGTGTTGCGCATCGAGATGACGTTAACGGTGGAGCGCGCTTCGCAGAAGAAGATCCTGATTGGGCGCAAGGGCGAGATGTTGAAGAAAATCGGGACGCAAGCGCGAATCGAACTGCAAGACATTTTGAATTCGAAAATTTATTTGGGATTGTTTGTGAAGGTGGCGGAGAACTGGCGCGAAAATCCGATGGCGGTGCGAGAGTTGGACTGGCATACGCAGATGGAAACGCTGGGGTCCCAGGAAACGGAATCTGATTAAAGGCAGCGAGTAGCAGGTCTCAGTCGGGGGCGGCGATACCCAGCGTTTTCATTTTGCGGTAGAGGTGGGAGCGTTCGAGGCCGATGGCGGCGGCGGTTTGTGTCATGTTCCAGCGGTTTTCCTGGAGTTTTCGGAGGATGAATTCACGTTCATAGGCGCTGCGGGCTTCGTGCAGGGTGCCGTAGGGTTGCTGAGCGCTTTCGACGACGCCGCGGAAAAGTTCGGGCGGAAGATGATGCGGCTCGATGCGGACTTGCGGGCACACGATGACCAGGCGCTCGACTAAGTTGCGGAGCTCGCGGACATTGCCGGGCCAGGGGTAGCGCAAGAGGATTTCCAGAGCCCCATCGCTCAGTTCGCGCATTTTTTTGCCGTACGCAGCGCTAAATTCATTCAGGAAGTGGCGAGCGAGGACGGGGATGTCCGCAGTACGATCGCGGAGTGGTGCTACGAAGAAGGGAATTACGTTGAGACGGTAGAAAAGGTCTTGACGGAAACGGCCGTGCAGGATTTCCTGTTCCAAATCTTTGTTGGTGGCGGCGATGACGCGAACATCCACGCGGGAAGTTTGATTGGAGCCGACTGGTTCGAAGCGCTGTTCTTCGAGGACCCGCAGCACTTTGGATTGAGTGCGCAAGCTCATATCGCCAATTTCGTCGAGGAAGAGGGTACCGCCGTCGGCTTGCTGAAATTTGCCGACTTTGTCGTCGCTGGCTCCGGTGAAGCTGCCTTTGATGTGGCCGAAAAGTTCGGACTCGATGAGTTCTTCGGGAATGGCGGCACAATTGACTTCGACGAAGGGACCTTTGTTGCGCAGGCTGGCGGCGTGCAGCGAACGAGCGACGAGTTCTTTGCCAGTGCCGCTTTCCCCGAAGATTAAAACGCGGCCGTTGGTGGGAGCGGTGACAGATATCTGCTGGCGGAGAGCTTTCATGGGGATACTGTCGCCGAGGATTCGGGTGCGCTGGCCGAGGGCGGAGCGGAGAGACTGATTTTCGTCTTCGAGGCGGCGCTGCTGCACGGCATTGCGGACCAGGACGATAATTCTTTCGAGGCTGAGCGGCTTTTCGATGAAGTCAAAGGCGCCGAGTTTGGTAGCGCGCACCGCTGTGTCAATGGTGGCGTGCCCGGAAATCATGATGACGGCCGGAGGATGAGGCATGCTCTGAATGCGGGAGAGGGCCTCGAGGCCGTCCATGCCGGGGAGCCAGACGTCGAGGAGAATGACGTCCAGGCCGCCGTGGGCGGTGCGTTCCAGGGCGCGCTCAGCGGATTCGGCGGATTCGGCGACGTAACCTTCGTCGGTGAGGATAGACGAGAGGGATTCGCGGATGCCGGCTTCGTCGTCAACGACCAGGATGTGAGGTTTGGGGAGCATGGATTAGAGACGCACAAGCGCAAAAATATAAGAGTGCAAGTGCACTCTACAAATTAGCGCAGATTCTGGGATTGAGCAAAGGTGCGGCAGACGCCAATTTTAGCTGATTTCCGGAGCTGCCACCCGGGTTGGGCGAGCGAGTACTACGCCATCTACGCCATCTTGGTACTGGCGGAGCGGCAGCAGAAGGACTATTGTTTGCGGGCTGGCGTCACCTCACGCCAGGAAAAAAACCAAAGGGAGAGAAACATCATGAATGTGCCGCGAAGTGGTTGGAGAAGGTGTGTCTTGAATCTGCCGCTGTTGTTGCTGGCGTTGAGTTTGCCGCAGGTATTGCTTGCACAGTGGAAAGCATCGGTAGGAGCGCAGAGCAAAGATCTAGGACGACAAGCTCTGGCGTTTTTGCCAAATGAAATATGGATTCATGAAGGGGAAAGTGTTACGTGGACTTCTGAGACGGCAGAAATTCATACGGTAAGTTTCTTGAAGGCCGGGCAGGTTCGGCTGCCCTTTCAGGTGGGATGCCCCGGAGTGATGATAAACAATGCGAGCTTTGACGGCTCGACTTGCGTGACAACGCCTCCGCTGGCGGCCGGACAGACGTTTACAGTGCAATTTCCGGTACGCGGAAACTACAAACTGGTTTGCCTGGTGCACCAAAACATGACTGGAGTGGTACACGTGTTGGAACCGGCGGCGGCGCTTCCGCTCAGTCAAAGCGACTACGACGAGTTGGCGGCGCAGGAGAAGGCCAAGTTGCTTGCTGATGCGGACAACGACCAGAAAGAAACGTCCGCGCATCACCATTTCGCAAACGCGGTGAGGGCGGGAACGGGCGAGGTGGTAGCAACACCGGGCGGCAAGGATTCACTGTCCGTCATGCGGTTCCTGAATGACACCCTGGTGATTCATGCAGGCGGAACCGCGGAATGGACAAACGAGGACCCGATTACGCCACACACGATTACGTTCGGCATCGAGCCGGCGAATCCTATGCCACCTTCCACAAATGTGACTATTGATGCTGACGGAGCACGGCACGCGACGATTACTTCGGTCTTCGACAGCGCGCATTCGGGATTCATCGTCGCTGCTCCGCAGGACCAGATCGGACTGCCGCAGACGCCGATTGGCGCGACGCGATTTCGAATCACATTTACGAAGGCGGGCGCCTATCCGTATATTTGTGCGCTGCACGATAATCTGGGGATGAAGGGAACAGTGTTCGTGCTGCCGTAGATCGAGAAATTGAACGTGGTGAGTGCCGCCCGGGTTTTCCGATGACATATGATCGGAAAGCCCGGGTTTTAGTTTTTTTGGATGTGCGCGGGAGCGAGAAGGATGGAAAAATGCAAGATGGCCACTTGAAGGTCGCCGCAACGTAAAACCATTGCGAAGGCAACGGCCACAACAAAGAAGGACAACGGCATAGCTTGCCTGCGGCAAGCAGGCCGCTGCGACATGCTTGAAACCATCAACTGGAGACGCTTCGACCGGGTGGCATTAACAAATCCCATTTGTTGCCGTAGAGATCCTCGAAAACCGCGACCGTTCCATAGGTTTCTTCCCGGGGAGCTTCAAGAAACTTCACGCCACGCGACTGCATGGCGCGGTAATCACTCCAAAAATTGTCGGTATGGAGAAAAAGAAACACGCGGCCGCCAGTTTGGCTGCCGATGGTGCGGATTTCCTGCGGAGTTGAGGCGCGAGCGAGAAGCAGCCGGAGCCTTCCGGAACCGTCCGGCGCGATGACCACCCAGCGCTTTGCATCGCTGAGGGCGCGATCCTCGACCAAATGGAATCCTAGCTTCTCCGTGAAGAATGCAATCGCTTCGTCATATTCGCGCACAACGAGGGTTACTTGAGCAAGCGTTTGGGTCATCGAAGTTTCAACCAGTGAGTTGAGCGGGAACGGAGTCCGCGGCGGGGAGCTCGAGGATGAAGCGGGAGCCGACGGGGGAGTTGTCTTCCACGCGGAGGCCGCCACCATGTTCGGCGACGATGCGGGCGGCGATGGCCAGGCCGAGGCCGGTGCCGCGGTCTTTGGTGGAGAAGTGCGGGAGAAAAAGTTTGTCTTTGTCTTGTGGAGAGATGCCATGGCCGGTGTCGGAGACAACGATTTCGACGGAGTCGAGATCGGGTTTGGAACGAGTTTCGACGGAGATGTTTTTAATGAGAGAGGATTCGAGGGCTTCGGCGGCATTATCGATTAAGTTGACGATGACGCTGCGAAGCAATGGGGCGTCGGCGCGAATAGTGGGTGCATGCGCCGCGAAGGAGGTGCTTAGAATGATGCCATCGAGACGGCCGGAGAAAACTTCGATGGCTTCGCGGACGATGTTGTTGACATCGGCGGAATCAAATTTGGCGGAGGGGAAACGAACGAATTGCGAGAATTCGTTGACGAGAGCGGCGAGTGTGCCGACTTCGCGCTCGATGAGGCGGGAGGATTCTTCGACGAGACGGGTGAGTTCGGGATCGCGCGCAGCGGAATCGCCGGATTGCGCGCGCTTTTCCAGATACCGAGACAACCGCTGCGCGGATAACTGGATGGGCGTGAGAGGATTTTTTATTTCGTGAGCGATGCGGCGGGCAACTTCCTGCCAGGCGGCGGCTTTTTGTGCGCGGAGCAGTTCGGTAAGGTCGTCGAGAACCAGAACGAAACCGGAATTGGCTCGGCGCGGGCCGAGGGAGCTGACGGTGACGGCGGCGTGCATCAGGCGGCCAGATGCGACAATTTCAAGTTCGCGGGAAACGACGCCGGTGCGGAGTGCGCGACGGAATAGATAGCGGATGGCGCGAGCGTCTTCCGCGCCGAAGAGATCTTCGATGGAGCGGGCATCTTTTGCGGACGGACCGAAGAGTTCAATCACGGACGGATTGGCGCGAAGAATGTTGCCGTCGGGATCGAGCGAGAGAACGCCGGTAGGGATATTTTCGAGGACGGTTTCGATGAGCTGGCGGCGGCGTTCGAGTTCCTGGACGGCTTGTTGAAGATTGCGCGTGAACTGGTCGATCTGCGAGCGTGAATCGCGGAGCTGGGTGGTCATGGTGTTGAAGGAACGGACGAGAACGCCGAGTTCGTCGTGGGTTTGTTCGGGAACTTGATAGTCGAAGTTGCCGGAGGAGATTTCGCGCGTGCCTTCGGCGAGGGCTTGGATGGGAACGGTGACTTGCTTTGCGAGGTATAGGGCGAGCCACAGTACTGAGGAAAGCAGTAAGAGGGTGAAGAGCGACAAGATCAGCAGGAGTTGGCGCTTTACGGTACGGAGACTCTGTTTTTCCTGATCGTAGGCGAAGGATTGTTTTTGAATTTCGTTCAAGCGTTCGAGAAAGTCGCCGGGGACACTACGCGCGACGTAAGTTAGGGCTCTCGTGGAGCCGGCGGAGTGACCGGCGAGAAATAGCATGCTTGCACCGTGCCAGACTTGTGCTCCGCTCGGGAGTTTTTGCGCGAGAGCGGGCGGTTTCTGACTATCAGCGGTCGTCGGGCCGCCATTGATGGCGAAATTGTGCGCGCAGTAAACGAAAGATTCGATCGTCCCGGCCATATTCAATTGCCAGTAAGCGTCGGCGAGCTTGCAACGTTCGGACTGGGTGATGTGGGAATCAACCGTCCACATATCCGCCAGCCTTGAAAGGCGATCATGCTCGGCACGCGACATTTCTTGCTGAAGAGCGCGGCTCTGTTCGGCGGCGATTTCGATGGGGCGAGGAAACCAGCGGGCGAGGGTGCGATTGAGAAGCGAGTAGCTGACGAAAAACATGAAGAGCACCGGGAGGAGCGAGATGGCGACCGCGCCAACGACCATTTTGGTTTTGAAGCGGGCGCCAAGTTGTTCGCGGCTGCGTTCGGCCCAAAGACGGAAAATTGTACGGAAGAGAATAAGGAGAAATACGACAAACACCGCAGTAATGAACGAAGACACCGCGTAAAGAGTTAGATTTTCCCGCCAGTTGCGTGGATCGAAGGGAGTATCGAGAGAACCCAACGTGAAGACTGCCGCGAAGAGCAGGGTGAGGACGACTCCTGCGAGGAGGAGGCGGCGGCGCTGGCTGGAAGTGGTGGAAGTCATGTCGCGGACAGAATTGATTGTGGCAGAAAGCGCGACAATGAGCACTGTGAGCAGCGCGGATTGTTGGGACGGCAATAATTTTTGCCCACGTGGACGATGAGGGCGTGAAATTCGTTGAAGAGTTGGTGATCGGCGGGGAGAGCAGACCCAAACATATTGCGGATCTTGTCGTAGGCAAGTTTCGGATGGGCGTGACCGTGACGTTCCAGGATGCGACGAGTGTAGGCGTCGCCTACGAAGACCGGATGTTTGCCGGCGTAGAGCAGGATAGAGTCGGCGGTTTCCGGGCCGATTCCGCGAAGAGCGAGAAGCTGAGCGCGCAGAATGTCCGTGCGAGTGGCGAAAAGGCGCGAGAGCGAACCTGCATATGATGCGTAAAGAAAGTTTACGAAGGACTTGAGCGTTTTGGTTTTCTGGCGGAAGTAGCCGGAGGGGCGGAGAAATTGCGCCAGTCGCGTGGAGCGAACGCGTCGGATGGCTTGCGGCGAGAGCATGCGTGCAGTGCGCAAATTGCGAATAGCGCGCTCGACGTTGGTCCATGAAGTGTTTTGCGTGAGGATGGCGCCGACAATGATTTCGAAGCGGGTGCGCCCAGGCCACCAGTGCTGTGGGCCATGGGCCGCGAAGAGCGCGTCAAAATACGAGCGCAGCAGTGCGGGCGGCACAAATTCACGTCCGGAGGATTCACCAGGGATGCTTTGTGAATTGCCCTCGGAAGAACCGGAGAAAGCCGCGGGCGAAAGGGCTATGTTCTGAAGAGTTAATGGTGGAGCATTTTGAGATATTGTCCGAGTTGCGGGCATCTTAAAGGCACGATAACGGCGGAAAAGTGGTAAGTCAAGGCAGGCAGAAGGTTGCAGGTACAAGCACTGGCCAAGAGGACAGGGGTTAGCGACTTTAGAACGACTGGCGAAAATCTCGACCCGGCATGTGACAAGTTTTGTTACTTTTAGCCGTGAGTGAACTACCGTCTGGAGCACCCCGGATGTCGGTCCGTTTGGGCGAAATCCTGGTCAAAGAGAGTCTGATTTCTCAGGAACAGCTGCAAAAGGCGCTCGAATATCAACGAGCGAATGGCGGCAAGCTGGGAAGCTGTCTGACCAAGATGGGCTACATCACCGACGATGACATTACTGGTGTGCTGTCGCGGCAGTACGGCGTGCCCTCAATCAACCTGAAATATTACGAAATTGATCCGAACGTGATTCGGTTGATTCCGCAGGATACGGCTCTGCGCTATCAGGTGGTTCCGTTGTCGCGCGTGGGCTCGGTGCTGACGATTGCGATGACCGATCCGACCAACGTGTTTGCGATGGACGACGTAAAGTTCATGACCGGATTCAATGTGGAGCCGGTGGTGGCGTCGGAATCGGCGATTGCCGACGCGATTTCGAGATTTTATGGCGGGGCGCACGCGAACGGCGAAGAGCTCAGCAACCTGATGCGGGATCTGGTGGAGGATGAGCTGGAGCTGGCGTCGGATGAGACAGAGCTGGACGCCGCATCGCTGGAGAAAGCCGCCGAAGAAGCGCCAATCATCAAGCTGGTCAACCTGATTTTGACGGATTCGGTGAAGCGCGGGGCGAGCGATATTCACCTGGAGCCATACGAGACGGAACTGCGAGTGCGTTTTCGTATTGACGGCATGTTGCAGACGGTGATGACTCCGCCTTTAAAGACGAAGGATGCGATCACCAGCCGCATGAAGATCATGGCCAAGCTGGACATTGCGGAAAAGCGTTTGCCGCAAGACGGCCGCATCATGATCAAGTACAAAGCGGACGGAAAGAAAAAGGAACTGGACTTTCGTGTTTCGACGGTGCCGACGTTATACGGCGAAAAGATCGTGCTGCGGTTACTGGACAAAGAGAATTTGCGGCTGGACATGACCAAGTTGGGATTCGAACAGGAATCGCTGACAAAGTTCGAGCGCAGTATTTTGAAGCCGTACGGAATGGTGCTGGTCACGGGGCCGACGGGTTCTGGTAAGACGAACACGTTGTACTCGTCGGTGGCGCGGTTGAATCAAGTCGACACCAACATTATGACCGCGGAAGATCCGGTCGAATTTCAGCTGAGCGGAATCAACCAGGTGCAGATGAAAGAGCAGATCGGGTTGAACTTCGCGGCGGCGTTGCGCGCATTTTTGCGTCAAGACCCGAACATTATTCTGGTGGGAGAAATTCGAGATTTTGAAACGGCGGAAATTGCGGTTAAAGCCGCTCTGACGGGACATTTGGTGCTTTCCACGCTACACACCAACGATGCGCCGTCTACCATCAGCCGTTTGATGAACATGGGTATCGAGCCATTTCTCGTTGCGACCTCGGTGAACCTGATTTGCGCGCAGCGGTTGGTGCGCAGGATCTGTACGAATTGCAAAGAAGAGTTGGAAGTGCCGCCACAGGTGCTGTTGGACGCGGGTTACACGCAGGATGAGTTGAAAACCACGAAAATTTATCACGGCAAGGGTTGCAGCATCTGCAACAAGGGCGGATACAAGGGCAGAACTGGCTTGTACGAAGTGATGGAAATCAATGATGAGCTACGAGAATTGATTTTGGTGGGCGCGTCGGCGTTGGAATTAAAAAAGAAGGCCGTAGAACAAGGGATGTTGACGTTACGGCGCAGCGGATTGGTGAAGATGGCGCTGGGAATGACCACCATGGAAGAAGTGCTGCGCGAAACGGTTTTGTAGAGACGAGTTTCAGGGTTCGCGATTACGAATTCCTGAGCATGAGAGGGTACGAAGATGTCTGGAATTACGCTGAGCGAACTGCTCAAAAAGATGATCGAAATGGGCGGAAGCGATTTGCACATCACTACCAACAGCGCTCCGCGTGTGCGGGTGCATGGCCACCTACGCCCCCTGGAGATGCCGCCGTTGACCGCTGCGGACACCAAGTCACTGGCATACAGCGTGCTTACGGATGCGCAGAAGCACCGTTTCGAAGAAAACCTGGAACTGGATTTTTCGTTCGGCCTGAAAAACCTGGCGCGCTTTCGCGGCAACGTTTTCAATCAACGCGGAGCGGTGGCGGCGGTATTTCGTACTATTCCATGGGAAATCAAGGGATTTGATTCGCTCGGACTGCCACCGATCGTGAAGAGCATGTGCGACAAGCCGCGCGGACTGATTCTGGTGACCGGGCCGACGGGCTCAGGTAAATCAACCACGCTGGCCGCGATGCTGGACAAGATCAACAGCGAACGCGACGAGCACATGATCACCATCGAAGACCCCATCGAATTTCTGCACAATCACAAAAAGTGCCTGGTCAACCAGCGCGAAGTTCATTCGGACACGCATTCGTTTTCGAATTCGCTGCGCGCGGCTTTGCGCGAAGATCCGGACATTGTGCTGATCGGCGAAATGCGCGATTTGGAGACGATTGAAGCGGCACTGCGTATCGCCGAAACCGGCCACTTGACGTTTGCGACCCTGCACACCAATTCAGCGGCGTCCACCATCAATCGTATTATTGACGTTTTTCCGGCGCACCAGCAGCCACAGATTCGCGCACAGCTTTCGATGGTACTGGAAGGGGTACTTTGCCAAGCCCTGATTCCGCGGATTGACGGCCGCGGGCGAGCAATGGTCATGGAGATTTTGGTTCCCAATCCGGCGATTCGCAATTTGATTCGCGAGGACAAAATTCACCAGATTTATTCCGCGATGCAGACTGGCACCGGGCAATCGGGCATGCAGACTTTCAACCAGAGCCTCGCGAATACTTATTTCGCGAAGCAGATCACGCTGGAAGTGGCGATGGCGCGGTCATCGAATCCCGATGAATTGCAGGACATGATTAACCGCGGCGTTGCCAGCGCACCGGCGGGTTCGGCAAGGGTACCGGTGGGCACGAAGCGGTAGAAAAAAGTTTCGCGGCAAGTTTCGAGGCAGGTAAAAACGGCGGAGATCTAGGCGACCGAGGAGGAAACAATGCCGGTCTATACGTACCGAGGAACAAATCGAGCTGGGGGCAACGTCACCGGTGAGATGATGGCGACCAACAAAGGGGAACTGCAAAACCTCCTGAAGCGCCAACAGATCACGGCGACCAAGATGAGCGAAAAGGGCCGGGAGATCAATCTCCCGACGTTCGGCTCCGGCGTGAACGCCAAGGAGCTGGCCATCTTCACGCGGCAATTCTCCGTGATGATTGACGCGGGCTTACCTCTGGTTCAGTGTCTGGAAATTCTTGCCTCGCAACAGGACAACAAGACCTTTCAGAAGGTGCTGATCAACACGCGCGCCGCGGTCGAAGGCGGCACAACGCTTTCTGCGGCTATGAAGCAATCGCCGAAAGTTTTTGACGCGCTGTACACCAACATGGTGGAGGCAGGCGAGACCGGCGGTATTCTTGACACCATTCTTCAGAGACTCTCGACGTACATCGAAAAGAACGTGAAGCTGCAGCGCGCGGTCAAATCCGCGCTGGTATACCCGGTTGGCGTGTTGACGGTGGCCGGCGGCGTCATTATTTTGCTGTTGTGGAAAGTCGTCCCAATTTTCGCGACCTTGTTTGCGGGGCTGGGAGTTTCGCTGCCGTTACCAACTCGAATCGTAATGGGACTGAGCAATTTGATCGGGAGCTGGTTCGGGTTTCTGTTCTTGATCGCCTTTGCTGGAATCATCGTGGGTTTGAAAACTTGGTACGGTACGCCAAGCGGAAGACTGGTGCTGGACACGATCATATTAAAGCTTCCGGTGCTTGGCATTCTGATGAGGAAAATCGCCGTCGCGCGTTTCACTCGTACACTCGGAACTTTGATTTCGAGCGGCGTGCCCATCTTGGAAGGGCTTGACATCACCGCGAAAACCGCGGGTAACGCGGTGGTCGAGCAAGCATTGATTAAAGTGCGGCGATCCTTGGAAGAAGGCAAATCACTGACGGAACCGCTGAAGGATTCACAAGTATTTCCCGGCATGGTAACGCAAATGATCGCGGTGGGCGAACAGACCGGGGCCATGGACGCGATGTTGCAAAAAATCGCGGACTTTTACGAAGAAGAAGTGGACGCCGCAGTCAAGGATTTGTTGACGGCCCTGGAACCGGTAATGATCGTGTTCCTGGGTGTGGTGGTTGGAGGCGTGGTTATTTCCATGTACTTGCCATTGTTCTCGCTGATCGGAAAACTCAGCGACATGCATTAATCCGGGCGTTATTCGAAACGCGGGGAGCAGGCAGACGAGGGAAGCCGGGCCGGAAACGGCAGTCTTCCCTCGTCTGATTTTCCGGGAGGCGTAGAATCGACTGAGGATGGAATCACAGCGCACAAAACGTGAGTGGTTACAGTGGCTGGCGCGCGTCCGGCTGATGATGATCGTTTTGATTCTGGCCGTAGGCATGTTCTGGCCGCAATATGCCGCTGGGCAAGCCACCAGCCGGTTATTTCTTCCCATCATTATTTTCTGGATCATGCTCGGCAGCCTGGAATTAATCTTGGTGCGCTGGATTCCAGACGCTGGCTGGCATGGCGGCCTGCAAGTAGCGTGCGACATCATCGTGGTTACCGGAGTGGTGTACACGACGGGCATTCATGACAGCTATTTTATTTCGCTGTACCTGCTGGTGATCATCGTCGGCAGTATTCTGTTCACGCGGCAAGGGACCTTCCTGACGGCTGCAGGTTCATTGGCGCTGCTATTCGCGCTGGAGATGCTGGTCTACCTGGGCAAGTTGCCGGCTTCAGGAATTGCGCTGGGATCGAAGGGAGCAATCGCGGCCTGGTTCGTGAGTCACGGCCTGGGATTTCTGGCGGTGGCCTACCTTGCCAGTTTGCTTTCGCACTTGCTACGCAGTAAAGGCCAAGAGTTGGACGCGAAGCGGGAAGAATTGCTGGAGTTGCAGGACTTCACACAAGATATTATTCACTCGATGCGCGGCGGGTTGTTGACGACTGACGGCGAGGGGCGAATCGTAGTCCTAAACCGCACCGGCGAAGAGATTTTGGAAAAGACTTTCCACGAATTGCGAGGCGTGTCGCTGCGCGACTGGAACAGTGATTTTTGGTTGCCCGGACTGATGACTGGAAGAGAAAAGGCCGGGTTACGTAAAGAGATCGATTACAAGACGCCTAGCGGCAAACAGCGATTTCTGGGAATCAGCGTCTCCCTGTTGCGTTCGCGCGAATCAGGGCGCAGTGGATACGTTTTTAATTTTCAGGATTTGACGGATTTGCGGCGCTTGGAGCAGGAAGTTGCCACGAAAGAACGCATGGCGGCGCTGGGACGACTGTCCGCGGCGATTGCGCACGAGATTCGCCAGCCGCTCACGGCCATGGCTGGCGCGGTGACGGAGTTGGGGCGCATGGTGCCTCTTGAAGAAGATGAACAACATCTGGTGCAAATCGTCAGCAGGGAATCAGAGCGTTTGAACCGCATCATTACGGACTTTCTGAATTATTCCCGAGAAAAAAATTACGAGTTCCGCGAAGAAGATGTGCGAACGCTGCTGGATGATGCGTTAATGCTGATGGAGAAGAAGCCGGAAGTCGGCACCAAGTATCATATTGAGCGAGCGTATAACGGCAAGGTATTGAAGGCTCGCGTGGATGGCAGCAAAATCAAGCAAGTCTTTTGGAACCTTTGCGAAAACGCGTTGCGAGCCATGCCTGACGGCGGCAAACTCACGGTAAGGCTGGATGTGACGCCGCTGTGGCTGAGGATTGCGTTCCGCGATACCGGCATCGGATTAGATGCCAAACAGAAGCTAAAAATATTTGAGCCATTGCAATCGGGATTCGAGGGCGGCACGGGCCTGGGACTTTCCATTGTGTACCAGATCGTGCAGGCGCACAGCGGGCATATCAGCGTGGTTTCAGAAAGAGACAAGGGTGCGGAATTCATTGTGGAACTTCCGCGTATTGTCTGAGGATCAATGCAAGCGACCAAGATAGCCGCTAAAGAACCGGTTCGCGAGATGGCGCACATCCTGGTGGTGGATGACGAACGCTCCATCTGCGAGTTGCTGGAAATTACCTTCCGCAAGGAAGGGCATCGCGTGGAAATCGCCAACAACGTCGAATCGGCGAAGCGCAAACTGGAATCGCAGATTTTTGACATTGTGATTTCCGATGTGCGTATGCCGGGCGAAACTGGTGTGGATTTATTGGCGTTCACCAAAGAGATTGCTCCAGGTACATTTTTTCTCCTGGTGACCGGAGTGCCGACGCTGGACACCGCGATCGCAGCGATTAATGCGGGCGCGGATCGCTACGTGATCAAGGACCACGACCTGGTGGATCAGCTGCGTCGGGCCGTGCGCAGCGTTACGGAAAGCCTGAAATGGAAAAAGGAGGCGGGTTACCTGCGAAGGGAACTACGCCGGCTGACGGGACTCGACAATATAATCGGGCAAAGTCCCAAGATGCGGGCAATTTTTGATTTGATCCAGACCGTGGCTCCGCAAACCAGCCGGGTGCTGATTACCGGAGAGAGCGGTACCGGAAAAGAACTTGTGGCGCGCGCGATTCACGAGAACAGCCAACGCTCGCAAGCGCCGTTCATCACCATCAATTGCGGTGCATTTCCGGAAACATTGCTGGAGTCGGAACTTTTCGGGTATATGAAAGGGGCTTTCACAGGCGCGAACGAAAACCGCCAGGGACTCTTTCAGGCAGCGCATGGCGGCACGTTGTTTATGGATGAGATCGGAAACATGACGCTGACCATGCAGGTGAAGCTTTACCGCGTGCTGCAGGAAGGCAAAATTCGGCCGCTGGGCAGCAACGATGAAGTGGACGTGGACGTCCGCGTGATCGCGGCCACCAACAAGGACTTCGAGAAAGAGATTGCCGAAGGGCGTTTTCGCGAAGATTTGTACTACCGCCTGAGCGTGATCCCGGTGCAACTGCCTTCTCTGCGCGAGCGAAAAGAAGACATTCCTCTGCTGGCGCGGCACTTCCTGGAACGATTTCGCCGGATCATGGAAAAGCCGGTCGAGGGAATTTCGCCCGAGGCGGTACGAAAGCTGGAGTCTTACGATTGGCCAGGCAACGTACGCGAGTTGGAAAATACCATGGAGCGGGCAGTGGCGCTTGAATCCGGTCACGAGATTTCTCTGCGCGTGCTTCCCGATCGCATCGCCGGTTACGCAAGCACGCCGGGCATGGCGGGTGGCAATGTGGGCGCGGGATTGCCGGAAGGTGGCGTTGATTTCGAAAAAGAAATTGCCGATACCGAGCGGAGGTATCTAATGGCGGCACTAGAAAAAACCGGCGGAGTACGGACGCGCGCTTCTGAACTATTGAAGATTACCTACCGGTCATTCAGGCACTACGCCAAGAAACATGGACTGTAGCCCGGTTCACTTTGGCGGTTGCATCTGTGATTGGAACCACGATTGGAATCACGCCAATTTATGGTAGAGGACGCTGCCATTAAAGGTCACTTTTGCGGAGGCACGTGGGCAAGAGAAACCTTGGCGCGGACAGGTGGCCGGGTGAGATCACGCAACCTACTGATAACAGACGGTATAGAGGCCCTCGAACCACGCCAGAATTTGGGCACAAGAATGGCCAACGCCATGCATATTCTCTTGGCATAACAGCGTTCCTCGGAACGTAACTATCTTAGAAAGCTTTTCAGGAGAATAAAAGTGAAGAAGAATCAAAAGGGTTTCTCTCTAATCGAACTGCTGATCGTTGTGGCGATCATTTTGATCATCGCGGCGATTGCCATCCCGAACCTGCTCCGTTCGCGTATGGCGGCCAACGAAGCGTCTGCGGTCGGTTCCATTCGTTCGGTCAACACGGCTGCAGTAACGTATTCGACCACGTATCCGGCGGCCGGGTATCCGCAAACGCTTGCCCAGTTGGCGCCAGCGACGGGTGCAACTTCCTCTGCTGCTGACTTGATTGACAGCGTTC